>OJFV01000142.1_pt1 | contig 33213 bp, 30 predicted proteins | sample 1594391 | NCBI WGS metagenome assembly OJFV01 (sample SAMN05416856, study PRJEB24817) | seawater metagenome | isolation source: Sea water | place: Canada:Atlantic | collected 2013-11
TCAATAACTAACAGGTCATTTGAAAAATCTCGTACCTTTAGTCTCTAGACCCTAACTGGCAATGTGATTGTTGGCGATTTAATTGGTGAGGGAGCATCACAAGAAGCTGCCGTGGTGGGCGAGGCACCAAACCTTGCAGCGCGTTTACAGTCACTTGCTGAACACAATACAATTTACCTATCCAAGAAAACCCAACGCCTTACCCAGGGACAATTTATGTTTGAAAAGTTGGGAATGAAGGAAATAAGGGGTTTTGAAGAGGCTCAGGAAGTCTGGCAAGTCTTATCTGAGAGCGATACTGTAAGCCGTTTTGAGGCGACCCATAAAACAGGCATAACGCCTCTTATTGGTAGGGAGCAAGAAATATCTCTTCTGTCTGAAAGACTTATTTCAGCACGTGCAGGCAATGGACAGGTTGTTTTAATTTCTGGTGAGCCTGGCATTGGGAAGTCAAGGATCATTGAGGCGCTTAGCCTGGATGATCTATCACAAGGCTTTACTAAAATTCATATTCAATGCTCACCCCATCACTTAAATAGTACCCTCCACCCCATTTCAGAATGGTTGATCCATATAGCAGGATTTGAAAGGGGGGATACCAATAACCAAAAACTGAAAAAGCTCGAAGAATATTTGCATTCAAATCTCCAGTTGCCTGATAAAGGGGCTATTGATGAACAGCTATTTCTTCTTGGTAATTTTTTAACGATCAAATTACCTGAACAACGACCTTCTCTTGAGCTTGGCGATCGAGAATTAAAACGTCGGACGCTCGGTCTCCTAACCAATATTTTGCTCGGGATGGGACATTCTGAACCAACAATTATTATTGTTGAGGATGTTCATTGGATTGATCAAACGACGCTTGAACTTCTTGATGGCGTTATTGATAAGTCACCAGAAACAGCAAGTTTAGTTTTAGTGACCTTCCGTCCGGAATTTAAAGCCAGTTGGACAGGGCAGGCCCATGTGACTTTGCTTTCCCTCAATCGAATGAGCCAAAAAAATTGTACAAAACTGATTAAAAATATTATCGATAAAACAGAGATACCAGAAGAAATATTGGCTCAAATTGTTGCCAAAACAGATGGAATTCCTTTGTTTGTTGAAGAGTTGACGAAGACCGTTCTCGAATCTGGGTTGGTCGAAGAGCGACAGGAAAATCACCTGCTTAATCAACCACTACCTTCTTTGGCTATTCCTGATACATTACAAGACTCACTAATGGCTAGGCTTGATAGGTTGGCTCCTGTAAAGGAGATTTTACACATCGGTGCGGTGATCGGCCGAGAATTTTCTTATGACCTGTTGTCGGCAGTCGCAAAACAAAGTGAAAAGAATTTACGAGAATCTTTAAACAAACTGCTTGAGTCAGGATTGGTTTTTCAGCGGGGAATTGCGCCCGATGCGACTTATATATTCAAACATGCCCTTGTTCGAGATACGGCCTATGAAAGTATCTTATCAAGCGCCCGGCAACTCTTGCACGGTCGTGTAGCGCGTGTGCTTGAGCGAGACTTTCGGGCAATTGTTTTATCAGACCCCGCTATTCTGGCTTATCATTTTGAAGAAGCTGGCAGTTTGTTCGAAGCATTGGATTATTGGCAAAAAGCTGCTGAACAAGCTTTAACCCGAATGGGCACACATGAAGCCGTTGAACACTATCGAAAAGCCATCGCCCTCATACTGAGCCTTGGTCAAGATGACAGCTTCGTTGAAAAAGAACTATCCATCCATGTTTCTTACGCCAATACCCTCAGAATTTTGGATCGCTATGAAGAAGCCCATGAGAGCTTACAGCGGGCAGAAGAGTTAGCATTAACGCACAAGAAAAACGCTGAACTGGCAAGGATTCACCACTGTCGGGGGAATGTTTACTTTCCTCAGGGAGAGATTGAATCCTGTATGAAACAGCATCAACTTGCGCTGTCTTGTGCGCTTGAATCTAAGCTTCCTGATCGTGAGGCACAGGCATTAAGCGGCTTGGGGGATGCTTATTATCTTCGCTGTCAGATGCCAACCGCCCATGATTATTTTGTAAAATCAGTAGAGATCTGTCAGCGCCATGGGTTTGAACGAATTGAAGCCGCAAATAGACTGATGGTTGCTTGGACAGCGATGTGGGCAAAAGACCTTTTTACAGCTGTTCGACTGGGAAAAGAAGCGGCAACCTTTGCCGAAAATGTCGATCATAAACGTGCAGAGATGATTGCACGACAACTGCTTTCTGTTGCTTTTGTCGATATGGAACAAATTGATGATGCACGTTGTGAGGTTGAACGGGTGTACCAGATTTCTGAACAATTGGGTGCGGGACGGTTTACCGCTTTTTCTTTTTATCACAAAGTAAAAATGGCTTTGGCACAAGGTGATAAGGCCCTTGCTGAAAAAGAAGTTGATGAAGGCTTGAAATTCAGCCGTCAATCAAGTCACACCTTTTCAGGACCTTGTTTATTAGGTCTAAAAGGGTACTTGGCCTCGTCATCAGAGGGGCGATTGAACCATTGGAATGAAGCCAAAACCATGTTGAGTAAAGGTTGTCCCGGTCATAATCATTTGTTTTTTAATCGTGATTTAATTGATGTTTGTTTGCTCGAACGAGATTGGGATTCTTGTGAAAACTACTGTTCTCTATTGGAGCTTTATACCAGTAAGGAACCCATGCCTTGGACTGATTTGGTGATTTCCAGGGGAAGATGTCTATCGCGAATAGGGCGGGGCGCAAACAAAAATAATGCTTCGCAAGAGTTAGTTGATTTGGAGGCTGAATGTCATCGCTTAGGCATGATTACTCTAGTGCCTATGTTGCATCAGGCGGGTAATTAAACCCGTTATTTATTGTCATTAAAACTAAAAACGCTGATCCCTTTCACAAGGGATCAGCGTTTAGTTTCAGCAGATCTTATTAAAACAAATTAGACCCGTTCAGGCATTCCTTTTGAAAAAGGAAGCTTGGTGATGGTTTTACCCGTTGCAGCAAAAACGGCATTGGCCACGGCAGGTCCGATAGGTGGGGTGCCGGGTTCTCCAACACCTGTTGGTGCGGCTTCACTTGGGACTATATGGACTGAAATTTCAGGCATTTCATCTATACGAAGCGGTTCATAATCGTGGAAGTTGGATTGCTCCACGACACCTTCGTCCAATGTCACTTCATTACGTAATATCGCGCCAAGACCAAAGCCGATGCCACCTTCCATTTGGGCTTCGACAATACTTGGATTGACGACAATCCCGCAATCAACAGCACACCAGACCTTTTCGACTTTTAGAGCGCCATCGTTATCAAGACTGATTTCTGCAACTTGTGCCACGACGGAATTGAAGCTTTCATGGACGGCTACGCCACGATATCGGCCTTCTGCAATAGGTCCACCCCAATTCGATTTCTCAGCAGCCAGATTAAGGGCTGCAAGATGACGAGGATGATCCTTTAACATTGAGCGTCGAAACTCTACCGGGTCACGGCCTGCTTTGCTTGCTAATTGATCAATAAAAGTTTCTGTCGAATAGGCTGTGTGGGTTGATCCAACTGATCGCCACCAGAGAACCGGAACCTTTACATCTGTGGTGGTAAGATCGACAGAAATATTTGGAACTTTGTAAGGGAGGTTTGCTGCACCCTCGACCGAAGTCGCATCAATACCATCTTTGACCAAGAAGCCTTCGAAGGCTGTACTTGTTACAATGGATTGTCCTACGATCCTGTGTTGCCATCCTACGATGTTTCCTTTGTCATCCAAGCCAGCTTTTAACGTATGATGATAAGCTGGGCGATAACGGCCGCCTTGGATATCATCCTCACGCGTCCAGACTAGTTTGACGGGAACTTTACCGTCCAGAGCTTTCACGATCATAGCTGCTTCTGAAACCATATCTGAATCAGGCGTTGCACGACGACCAAAGCTACCACCTGCAAGGAGAGTATGTATTTGAACCTGCTCTGGCTTTAACTCCAAAATGGTAGCTACGGTATGTTGATCACCCGTTTGAATTTGAGAGCCAGTCCATACTTCTGCCCCACTTTCGGTCTGCTCGATCAAGCAATCCAAAGGTTCCATCGGCGCATGAGCAAGGAATGGGAAATCATAACTGGCTTCAATAACTTCTGTGGCTCCTGCAATTGCAGTTACCGCGTCACCATCGTTGCGTGCTGGTAACCCTGCAGTCTTAGCGAGTTCTTTGTATTCAGCCATGATCTGATCGGTACCACGCATCTCCGCATTGGTATCATCCCACTCTACAGAAAGGGTTTCTCGTGCTTTTATCGCTGCCCAGGTGTTTTTGGCCATAACTGCAACACCACGTGGCGTTGCCAAAGCACCAACAAAGCCTTTGACCTTTTCAGCTTCGGAAGTGTCATAGGACTTAACAATACCTCCAAACCTAGGTGGTCGCTTTACAACAGCGATTACCATACCTGGGCGCTTCATATCCAGGGTATATGTGGCTGTGCCATTGGTCTTTCCCGCGATATCTTTTCGCACAACCTTGCCACCAATGAGTTTGAACTGATCAAGAGATTTTAAGGTAACGGTTTCTGGAACGGGTTGAATAGCCGCCTGTTCAGCGAGTTCACCAAAGGTGGCTGTTTTACCTGAAACCTTATGGTGTATAGTTCCGGTGTCTATTGTGACCTCTGCTACAGGAACATTCCATTGGGTTGCGGCAGCTTGAGTAAGCATTGCACGGGCCTTGGCTCCAGCTTCACGCAATTGCATCCAGGAATTGGCAATAGCAGTTGATCCACCCGTGCCTTGAAATTTCCCCCAATGCAAGTTGTTGTAACGACTTGCATCTGCTGGAGCTGCTTCGATCCGGATGTTATCCCAGTTGGCATCAAGTTCTTCAGCAAGAATGGTTGCCAGACCTGTGTGGCTGCCCTGACCAAACTCAATGTGTTTTGCGATCACGGTTACTAAATTATCGGTACCAATACGGACAAAAGCATTGGGCATAAAGCCTTTGCTAGAGTTTGCAGCGGCTAGACCTTTTCCTGACATGTGAAAGCCAACAATAAGCCCGGTCGTAACGCCTGCAGTTCCTTTTAGGAACGAGCGACGTGTAGAGTTTAAAACTGTTTTTGAGTTCATGACTTAAGCCTCCATCAGATTAGAAGCATGATGAATGGCTTTGCGTATGCGTACATAGGTGGCGCAACGACAGACGTTCCCGTTCATGGCTTGATCAATTTCGTCATCGCTCGGCTTTGGGTTCTGTGCGAGCAATGAGGTTGCAGACATGATTTGACCCGATTGACAGTATCCACACTGTGGAACTTCGATTTCCTGCCACGCGGCTTGGATTGCTTTGGCGGCTTTACCTTCGAGACCTTCTATCGTGGTAATGTTTTGATCCGCTGCATCGCTAAGTGATGTTTGGCAAGACCGCACAGGTTCGCCATCAATATGGACGGTACAAGCGCCACACAGGCCTGCGCCACACCCAAATTTGGTACCGGTTAGCCCTATTTCGTCACGAATGACCCAGAGCAGGGGCGTATCCGGATCGGCATCAACCGATCTTTTTTCGTTGTTTAAGGTGAAAGTGATCATGGGCGGAGTTCCTGACAATTCCTAAAGTTCGTGGCTTCGCTCTTTTGGGAAGCTGTGGATATTAACTTAAGAAATATCAGGAGACCTTAATAGGTCAGTTCTTGGGATAGTTTATCAAAATCTTGGGACGAGGGGTGTTTATACCCGAACTTCTCTATATTTTGCGGGGGTAATACCTGTAAGACGGCGGAAAGCTTGAGTAAAATTACTTTGGCTGTTGTAGCCAACTTGATAGGCGATTTCTGCTGTTGAAAGGCTTGATGACATGAGGAGCGATTTTGCCTGTTCAATCCGGCGTTCTGCTAAGTAACGGTGGGGAGGAAGAGAGGTCAGGTCTTTGAACATTTTGGCAAAATGATATCGGCTCATGGCGGAAACACTTGCAAGCTCGTCCAATGTAATGGGCTGGTCTAGGTTATCTTCAATATATTCAATGGCTCGTTTTATGCGTGGATCGTTTGTTTGAGAAGAGGTTTCTTCTAACTGCCCATGGGAGCGATATAAATGCGCCGCCAACGCAAGTGTCATAGTATCGCGATAAAGCGCGGAATAGGCATCATCTTCCTGGCTTGCTTGATAAAGATTAAGCGCCATATGCAATATGCTGGGATCTTCTAAACAGGTGATCGGAAGATGGGGGATTATCTGTCCTTCGGGAAGTACGTCTCGTAGAGTTGAAAGAGGCAAGCGAACCCTTAAGCTTCGTGATGTGGTCTCATAACTACAGTTTATGCTTGTTCCTGCAGGTAGAAGCCATCCCGTGCCAGTATTATAATTGACAAGGTTTCCAGAAGTATGCCGCTTGGTGACCGGGGCGAGCATAAAATTTAAAGTCAGCTCACTGGTGGAGAATACATAATCGCCCTGTCTTGTCTCATTGACCTCAATTGTCCCGGTGCGCCAGGAATTGGACAAAAATTCAAGTGATCCCAGTTTATCGGTTATTCCTGTATCTAACATCAAGCTACTCCCCAAAGCTGTCAATTAAGATAGGAAGAGAAGCGGGGAACTACAACATTCAATGATAAATAAGTCAGCGTGAGCGTTATTAACGGGCACCAGCTTAATCGGAAACCTCACTTATACCGCACGAATGTTCTCTAAAAATTCGTTGACCTCTTCTCCAAGATCATCAGATTGTTGAGAGAGCTCCTTTGTAGCACTCAATACATCGTGTGTTGCTTTTCCGGTTTCATCAGTGGCTTTTGTAACGCCAGTTATATGACCACTCACATTTTCTGTGCCCGTTGCGGCCTCTTGGGTATTACGTGCGATTTCAAGGGTTGCTGCGCCTTGTTCTTCGATTGCAGCAGCAATTGCGGTAGTGATTTCATCAATCTGACCAATGATGTCAGAAATGTTTTGAATAGAATCCGCGGTTTCTTTGGTTACATTCTGGATGTTATTGACCTGTTCAGATATTTCGTCGGTGGCTTTTGCAGTTTGATTTGCCAAGTTCTTCACTTCACTGGCGACAACTGCAAAGCCTTTACCAGCATCCCCTGCTCGCGCGGCTTCTATGGTTGCGTTAAGGGCCAAGAGATTGGTTTGTTCCGCGATATCGGTGATCATACTCATGACATCGCCGATGTGTTGGGCAGCTTTTGAAAGACTGGTAACCATGACATTGCTTTCTTCTGCGCCAGTCACGGCTTGTTTGGAAATGTCACTTGCGCGTGTCACTTGCGTGTTAATCTCATTGATGGAAGCTGTTAACTCTTCAGAGGCAGATGCTACAGTTTGCACGTTAACGGTTGCCTGGTCCGCAGAAGTCGCAACAGAACTAGCCAGGGATTGTGACCGCTCAACAATTTTTAAGGTGTCATTTGCAGTTTTTTCCATATTGGTTGATGAATTGGATACAGCTTTGAGTGATATCCGAATATGATCGTTGAAATTTTTGATAAGGCCCTCGAGCCTTTCAGTTCGCTCCAGTTTCATTTGTTGTTCGCGTTCTTGCTCTTTAGCGTGGAGCTCATTTTCGATCATGTTGGATTTAAAAACTTGTACGGCTTGAGCCATTTGACCTAACTCATCTTGGCGGTCAAGGGCAGGGATCTCTGTCTCGGTGTTACCCTCAGCCAGTAATCCCATTGAGCCTGTCATGGCAATCAAGGGGGAGGTGACAGACTGAACCACAAGCCAAGTTAAAACGATGGCAACTAAGATACTGATCGCCAACATCACTATGCTGGCCGTGCTCGCCTTCTGGGCTGCGGCAACAGATATTTTGCTTGCAGCGACTGCATCTGATGTTGCATTTACTGCAGTAGTTATCTCGGCTACTGCCCCGTTCGCCTCTGAAACGGCTTTTTGTGCTTCGCCAGCTGCTTCGTGAGCTGAGGTGACGGTTTGTTGTTTAATGGCTTCACTGTCTGCCTGTAATTTTTTAGATAAACTTAAGAGGATGTTTTGAACGATTTCTATATTTGCGCGCCCTTTTGTAACCAGACTGTTACCAAGAACCCTGTTTTCATCAACGTAGGCATCAACGGCTTCTATTGAAACATCATAGAGTGCGAAGGTGTTTTCCCGCATAGTGGTGATGTCTTCTGGAGAGGCTATGCCGTCTAACTCTTTGAACAAGCCTTCGAGCTTGTCGCGGGTTTCCTCGGCCATTTCTTCTGACTCGTTTAGCCAACTGACTTCGAGGTCGCTTAACCAGTATTTTAATTCACCAAAACTACGTAAGGTTTCGGTGGCAAGAGCTAAATTTTTTCCGGCTTGAACATCCTTTTGCAGGAGTTGAGTACCGTTTTCAAGAGTATTGCTTACGCTCTGTAAAACCGAACTTACATGGCTTACTTTGGTACTGCTTTCTTGTAGGGTCGCACTGATGCCTTCAAGAGTCGTTGACCCCTTTTCCATCGTGGTCTGACCGTTGACGATTTCGTTCCTCATAAAAAGGTTAGAGCCTGCGAGCACTAAAAGTAAAATTGAAGACAATAAAAACAACCGTGCTTTTATGGTCAATTTGTTCATTAAGTTTTTCATTCCCGCATCCTAACGCTTACTTTGTGAAGCCTTTTAAATCCTGTCCGTTAAGACAAAGAGTGAGCTTTGCAGCCCCTCTTTGTCTTTTTGTTGTCGGGGCAATATTTTAATGGAAGATCACGACACTAATCGCGCCCCCAAGTTCTCCAAGTTTACCGCCTTCTTTTTTACCGCCAGTGATGTCCCGTTCGCCTTTGGGATCACCGTGACAACCCAGGCAGGATTCTCCGTAATACTCTGGGAGAATAAGACGAAAAGCGGCCTTACCTTTGACATCAGCAGTTTCAGAAAAATGCTGACCTGTTGGGTGATCAGGGGAGCGGAACATCTCTTGAATGATGTTTTGTTCCCATTTGTCCGGACGGTTCGCGCGGTTGCGAACGTAATCTTTAGGCGCTGTTAGTTTAATCGTTGCTTTGCCGCCAGCGCTTGTTTTAAAGCGTTGTGTCACCAACCTTGCAAAAACAGCTGGTAAAAAGCCCTTTAAACCAACACCTTCTTCATTGATTGTCGTCTGTGCTTCATCCATTACTTCTTTAATGGCTAACAATTCAGCATCAACAAGTTGACCGTGTAGAGTAGATCTGTCGATCGTGTCGATATCGGTTCCGGTCTTATTCAGGTAATTTTTCTTGGCAGTAGAAATCACCAAATCCGCAGTAACTCCTTTATCACCGATTTCGGCAGTGTTTATATGCTTTTGTTTATCGGAGATAACGGCCCGTGCTGAACGCAGCAAGGTCGCCACACTAATTGCTATTTCTTCATCTGTATCTGCGAAGGCAGGAGGGGGAGATAATAAAATAACAATGGTTATGGCAAGAAGGCCAAGAGAGAATACTTTCACGGAATGGAGGTAGCTTGATGCATAGGCATGCATTTTTCGTCCCTTCCTTTAGACTCTTAATTTTAATTTGCGAATAAATAGGAGTATTCGCACTAAAATTATTTTGAATTTAAATATTTAATATTTTCTTACAGTAAATATAATCTATTAATTGTGTAATCAGTTTGGTTGTTATCTTTACGTGTGATTTTAAATTTAAGTAAACATCATTATTATGGTTCATTAAATACATATCATAGTGTTTCTGCATACTGGTGTATGACAAAATATTTATAAATAACTTATGGTTATTTGAAGTAGTATGTCCTGCTTGTAACATTGGTTGCCGTACAAAAGTGTATCAGTATAGGTGAAAAAATCTCGCCTTGATTGCAAAACAAGACGAGAAGGAAGTGGGTAGTTAAAAAACAGGAATATTATAGTTAAGTGTTTACGGTTCTTAGTTTGCCCATGAATTCACCAACATGACGTTCCAACTGCTCGGCTTCTCACCACACTCGTTCTCAAATTACCTAACCATCTTATTTTATTTGTACTCGTTATTTGATTTTATGAAGAAGAGGTGAGTTCCCGAGAGATATAAAAAAGATAATATCTTTAATTTAACCTTCGAGAACTCTGATATTTACTCAGCTACCTAACGTAGAGGCCATATCCGGCTAATATGATCACAACAGCTCCTGCATAGAGCCATACTTTTGAGCTCTGAGTCTTGTCTCGTTCATCTAGTTCTTGGGTCAGAACTTCTGTGGTGTCATTTGTGCTTTGGTGTTCTGTATCTGATTCAACAAGCTCGCCAAATTTCTCGAAAAATTCTCCAGATAACTTCCTCGCCGTTGAATCAATCAACCGTGTTCCAAGTTGAGCAAGCTTGCCACCAATATTAACGTTTACGGTGTATTGAAGCAGGGTACCATCGATCTCTTCTATAAGTTTGATATCAGCCCCACCCTTGGCAAAACCAGCAGGGCCTCCTTTACCTTCCCCTGTGATGGTATAGCTTTCGGGAGGGTTAAGATTAGAGAGCTCAACAGCCCCCTTTAGCTTAACCTTCACAGGGCCAACCTTCAGGGAAATCGTTGCGGCCATATCGGTTTCTGAGGTTTTTTCTAATGTTTCACAACCAGGAATGCATTGTTGTAAAATTTCTGGATCATTGAGTGCCGCATATACTGTTTCGCGGGACGCATTGATTTTTTGTTCGTCTTTAAGTTCCAAAGAAAAAACTCCTATCGTTTGGAATAATCAGCAACAGGCCGGCAATACGACAAATTGCTTGAGCCAGTAACTGTAGTCGTTGGGGGTGTCGATGTCGGTGGTGTGAGATGCACTGGTAACGTCCAGTTTGTGCACATCCTGAGGTCTGCTTTCTATCAGGCGTCGACAACCAGCCTGAAGAGAACCATTGATAATTTCATCCGTAAGTCTTTTGGGGATTATGATCGGATTGCCGCGTTTACCAGAGAAGTAGGGCACAACAATTTTATCACAATTCTTGTTATAGAAGCCCTTGGTGATCCCTTGATAATCTCTTGATATCAGGTCAGGCATATCTGCGAGGGCAATCATGATCCCTTGTGTGTCTTTTTTCAAATTCTGGACGCCGCATTGTACCGACGACATTTGGCCAGAGGAGTAATTAGGATTGAATTTAAAATTAAGACTAAGGTCGTCAAGCGCCTGTTCAATCAAGTTTGCATCATGACCCGTTATAACGGTAATCGGACCGGCTTTTGATTTAATCAACTGTTGGGCCACATAACGCACGAGGGGGTGTCCCCGAAACGGCATGAGGAGTTTATTACGGTTTCCCATCCGGCTGGAAAGCCCTGCAGCGAGCAGTATGATTTCAATATTTGGTGCTGGTATCGTCATATTAGGCGATCATGTTTTTAATGGTTAAGTTTTGATCGCAAGAAAATGATCCAAGTCTCTGATAAGAAACGACCTCTGAAATTACAGATAAAGCGATTTCTTCGGGTTCAATTGCTCCAATATGAAGTCCCGCAGGAGCATGTAGATCTTGTAATAATGTGTGGTGATTTTGGTCTTCAGCACAGAGCCGCTGTGTTAAGGCTGTTATCTTTTTCCGACTACAGACCATGCCTTTGTATCCGGCATTGGTTGCCAGGATTGCTCTAAGAGCTTCTGCATCACGTTTTCCCTGTGTTGCAACAATGACAGCGTCAGTAGTGGTTAATTTAAGGGGGGTGAGGATAAAATCATCCAAATATAAAGATGCATCTGACATCTTAATCTGGTCTTCTTTGGCTGAAGCAACAATCACCCGGTATCCTAAACCCTTTGCCAGAGGTAAAATTGCTTGAGCAATAGGGGACGCTCCACAAATCAATAGAGTTTTTGGGGCTCGCATCGGCTCTAAAAACACTTCAATTGTTCCCCCGCTTGGGCAGCTGGATCTGTGCAGCTGTATGCCATCGATATCGACAGCTGATATGACATCCTCTTTAGGCTTTATCCTGATCATTTTAGGTTGCCCATCTTGGATAGATTCCATTGCCCCACGCCGGACCGCACCAGTTACACAACCACCCCCAACAAACCCATAAAGATCTCCATCCGTGGTGATGACGGCTTTTGCTCCAGGCCGTGCTGATGTTGAATCTGCAGTGCGTAAAATCGTTGCAATACAAAAGGATGTACCTTCGGCCCGAAGCTTTTCGATGAGGTCCAATGTTGATTCTGATGTTGTCATCTCTATTGTCCTTAAAGTATCGCCTTTAAAGTTTGGCAAGTTCGGGTTCAATAGCAGCAAGCGCATCGAGAGTGTTTGCTGCCGCAAAGTGATCTATGTGGGGGAGAGCCGCGGACATGGCGGCTGTCACAGGTGCGTAGGTACGCCAACCCAAAAGCGGATTTAACCAAACCAATCGTTTTGCTCTTTTTTTGATCCGTTGTAATTCCTGAGCCAAGGTTTCAGCGGGACCAACTTCGTACCCATCGCTCAGGATCATGACGATTGTGCGTCCGTTGAGCACCTGTTTGGCGTAGTTATCATTAAAGACGCCTAGGCACTCACCTAGCTTGGTTCCACCGCCAAAGCCTTCGGCCATAAGCGAGAGTTTTGTCATAGCCCGCATGGGATTGTTATCGCGCACGGCATCGGTGACGCGGATGAGTTTGGTGTGAAAGAGAAAGGCATCGCTATCCATCCATTGGCAAACCAGCCCCTTTACGAATTGGAGAAAAAAACGGCTGTAGTGTTTCATCGAACCGGATACATCAAGGAAGGCAACGATGCGTACCGGGCGATCAGGAAGGGATTGTTTTCGAAGATCAATCATTTCTCCGCCGTACTTGATATTGGCGCGTATAGTGCGGCGGAAATCTAACCAACGGCCTCGTTTTTCAATGCGCCTGCGACGTGACAAACGATAGCGAATAGCCAATGCAAGTTTATAGGCGAGAGCTTCAGCTTCAGCTATTTCTGTGGGGTCGACAAATTGTCGAAAATCTATTTTGGCACACGACGTTTTCTCGGATGCGATTAATCGTCCGGATGCTTCGCCGTCATTGTTTCCCTGTCCCAGACTTTCGATCTGTGGGATTTCATTTGAACCACCTTTATTGTCTTCTTTAAGGTGGTCACGCCATGCTTTTAGAAGCTTAGGTGTGGCTTTTGAATTTGGTGAGGTTGTTTGGTGTTTGGCTTTTTCTTTACCTGCCTTTATCCAATAGGCTTCGAATAAATCGTCAAATTTTTTCCACTCATCCCGGCAACTCGTTAGCAATATTTTTAATCGTCTTTGATCTTCTGCCTGACGTCCAGTCGTCTGCGTAATTACAGATAAGGCGAGCTCCGTTTCCCTTGGTCCGAGAGAAAAGTTATTTAACCTGAGATGTTCTATGAAGCCCTGCATCGGGATTATTTGCGGGTGTTTATTGGTGGGTGTTACGGGCAACATATCTATGCAGCCTTACCTGAAAGACGGCTTGTAACTTCTGGTGTTATCGATTTTAAATCTCGTTCAGTTTTTAAAAGACAAATCAAAGTTTTCTGAAGTATATCAAAATCTTGATCTATAATTTTAATGTTTAAGTTTGAAAGGGCAGCAGCCCAATCCAGAGTTTCCGCCATGCCTGGAAGTTTCTCGAGATCTTCTTTTCGGAGCTCTTGGACAAACCTTGAAATCTGGTCTGCGAGCAAAGCCTCAATATTGGGAAGGCGCGACAGAATTATTTCCAATTCCTGTTCTTGAGAAGGAAAATCCACGTAGGAATATAGACACCGCCGACGAAGCGCGTCAGACAGTTCTCTGGTTCCATTAGACGTCAATATGACGTGCGGAATAGAGGTTGCCTTGATAGTCCCCAACTCAGGAACAGTGATTTGAAAGTCTGAGAGAATTTCCAAAAGATAAGCTTCAAACTCCGTATCTGCGCGGTCGATTTCATCGATCAGGAGCACGGGCGATTTTTCCTGACGAATTGCTTTCAGGAGAGGGCGCTCAAGCAGGAATTCTTCCGAAAAGATATGCTGTTCTACTTTTGTCGTATCTTGTTTTTGCGTCTCAGATATCTTTATGGACAGTAATTGCCTTTGATAATTCCATTCGTAGATCGCACTGGCAGCATCAAGGCCTTCATAGCATTGAAGGCGGATAAGCTTGGTTTCCAATATAGCTGCGAGAGATTTTGCGATCTCAGTCTTGCCGACCCCGGCTTCTCCTTCCAACAATAAGGGACGGTTGAGGTCAATGGCGAGCTGCAGAGCCGTTGCCAGATTGTCATCAGCAACATAATTGACCTCAGCCAGTTTGGTTTTAAGTGATCGTGTTTGGGACATAACCATACTCTTGATTTTCGGAACTCAGGTGTTGAAGAGGTTTTTCTTTTGCAACGACACTCTCCAGCACCTGAACCCGACGCATTAACCCGTAAGGCCGAGACGTTGAGCTGTTTGCCATACCCGCCAGTGATCGTGTGGCATTTGCGTATGTACTAAGCCTTTGTGCGCAAAAGCATCGTTCACGGCGTTGGACAATGCGGGTACCCCACCAACGTTCGGGCTCTCGCCAACTCCTTTGGCGCCAATGGGGTGGTGGGGACTAGGCGTTACCGTGAAATCGGTCTCATAAGTTGGTGTTTCCACCGCTGTCGGCAGGTAGAAATCCATAAGGCTGGCGCCTTTGACGTTACCAATTTCATCGTAAGAGATCTCCTGCCCCATCGCGATGGCAACGGCTTCGGTCAAGCCACCATGAACCTGGCCCTCAATAATCATTGGGTTAATCCGGGTCCCACAGTCATCCAGTGCATAGAACTTTCTGATGTCTGTAACACCAGTATCCACATCGACATCGACGACACAGAAATAAGCTCCAAATGGATAGGTCATGTTTGGCGGATCGTAATAGGATACAGCTTCAAGGCCGGGCTCTAGCCCCGGAATGGCTTGGTTGTAAGATGCAAAAGCGATTTCCTTCATGGTTTTGTGCGCTTCGGGATTTCCTTTGATCTGGAAGCGATCGACATCCCATTCGAGATCCCCTTCGTGGACTTCCAAAAGATAGGCGGCAATCATCTGGGCCTTTGCACGAATTTTACGCCCCGCCATTGCCGTTGCTGCCCCTGCAACTGGTGTTGAACGTGATCCGTAAGTGCCTAGACCATAAGGCGCGGTATCGGTATCACCTTCTTCAAGGGTAATGTCTTCGGCTGGAATACCAATTTCTGAAGCCACGATTTGAGCAAAGGTTGTGGCGTGGCCTTGTCCCTGACTGATCGTTCCCAAACGGGCAATCGCCGAACCCGTTGGGTGAATACGGATCTCGCAGGAATCAAACATCCCGAGACCAAGAATATCGCAATTTTTAACCGGTCCAGCACCAACGATTTCGGTAAAGAAGGCAACGCCGATCCCCATCAAGTTCCGGGTCTCGCCGCGATCAAACGCAACCCGGTTTTCGGCTTGTTCTGCCCGGAGTGCCGGGTAGTCCACTGCTTTCGTGGCTTGGTCCATGGCGGTATGGTAATCACCGGAATCATATTCCCACCCAAGTGCTGATTGATAAGGGAACTGTTCTTTTTTGATGAAGTTCTTTATCCGGAGTTCTACTGGATCCATATCCAGCTTTCTGGCCAAAACATCAATCATGCGTTCAATGAGGTAGGCCGCTTCTGTAACGCGGAAAGAGCAACGATAGGCAACACCACCTGGTGCTTTGTTTGTGTAGACCCCGTCCACACCAACGTAAGCAATCGGGATATCATAAGACCCGGTTACAATATGGAAAAAACCTGCTGGGAATTTGGTCGGATCAGCGCAGGCATCGAACGCACCGTGATCGGCAAGAACATGGGTCCATAGGCCTGTGATTTTACCGTCAGCAGTTGCAGCAATCTTACCCGTCATGTGGTAATCACGTGCAAAAGCGGTTGATGTCAGGTTTTCAATTCGATCTTCTACCCACTTTACAGGCTTACCTGTGACGATAGAGGCCACCACTGAGCAGATGTAGCCGGGATAAACCCCAACCTTGTTACCAAAGCCGCCTCCAATGTCGGGAGAGACAACCCGGATATTGTGTTCAGGAATATTGGTAATTAACGAAGCAACAGTTCGAACCGCGTGTGGCGCCTGGAAAGTTCCCCAAAGTGTGAGCTTACCGTTGATTTTATCCATAGAGGCCACGCAACCACAGGTCTCTAGCGGGCAGGGGTGAACGCGTTGATAGGTGATTTTTTCTTCAACCATGACTTCTGCATTGTTCAAGGCCTGTTCAGTACCTTCTTTGTCGCCTTCCTCCCAAAGGAAAATATGATTGTGGTGTTTACGAGGGCCGTGCGCCCCTTCCATTTTATCTTTGATGTCTTCGCGTAATAACGGCGCATCGTCGTCTAAAGCTTTGAAGGCATCATTTATAACCGGAAGTTCTTCATAATCAACTTCGACGAGTTCTACTGCATCGGCTGCAGCGTAGCGGTCTTGTGCTACGACAAAAGCAACTTCCTGATTTTGGAAGAGAACTTTTTCATCGGCGAGGACGGCTTGGACATCACCAGCAAGGGTCGGCATGTAGTGTAAATTAAGGGGCTTCAGGTCTTCTGCTGTGAGAACAGCGATAACGCCGGGGACGGCAAGGGCCGCTTCTTTGTCGATAGACTTGATCCGGGCGTGTCCGTAAGGACTACGAACAAAGTCACCAAAAAGCATACCGGGTAATTTGATGTCATCGACATAGTTACCCGTGCCTTGGGTAAAACGAGCATCTTCTACGCGTTTACGCGACGATCCCAGACCTTGAAGCTTTTTGATGCGTTCTTCTCTGGATGGGGGGGATTGAACATTCATATTATTCTGCAGCCTCCTTTAAAGACAGTTCCCGGCTTGCAGCCATAATTGACTTCACGATATTCTGGTATCCTGTGCACCGACAAAGATTTCCTGAAATACCGTATCGAATTTCTGTTTCGGTTGGCGTTGGGTTTTCCTGTAACAACCGATAAGCACGGGTGATCATACCCGGTGTACAGAACCCACATTGCAGACCGTGGTTTTGGCGGAAGGCTTCTTGAATAGCGTGTAAGGTGCCATCAGGGTGTGCGATACCTTCGATGGTTGTTATGTCGCTGCCATTGGCCTGACCGACAAACACGGTACAGGATTTTACTGATTTACCGTCGATATCAACTGTACAAGCCCCACAGTGACTTGTGTCGCACCCGATATGTGCTCCGGTGAGGTTCTGATCTTCTCTTAGAAAATGGATAAGCAGCGTTCTCGGGTCTGTTTTAGCTTCAATTTCTTGACCGTTTATGGTCATTTTGACATCTATGTTTGACATTTATCTCTCCAACATCCCCCGGATGCCTTACCCAGGGGTGCCTTATCAAAAATCTTATGAGGTATCTATCGCGCGCGGCTATGAGCTTTGGCTATGGCGCGCTCAACCATGATGCCGGCGACATGCTTACGGAATTCAATCGGGCCTCGACCATCTTCAGCTGGGTTCGTGATGGCCTTGGCAGCCGCAGCTGCAGCTTTGATTGTTTCGCGATCAAGCGAGGAGCCTACGAGGATTGAGGCAGCTTCCTCTGCCCATAGCGGGGTTTCTGATAGATTGGTCAATCCGATCGAGGCAGTCGCACATGTTCCCCCTGACAGGGTCAAAACCACTGCAGCAGCAGCTGTTGCATAATCGCCAATTTTTCTTTTTTGTTTTTCATAGGCCGACCCGTGGCCGGAGGTTGGAGCATCTAGGTGGATCGAGGATAGAATTTCGCCGTCTTCACGGGTAGTATAATAGGCACCCTGATAAAAATCTCGGGCTGCAACAGACCGTTCGCCATTGGGACCAACCAGCGTAAAGCTGGCATTTAATGTCTGCATGATCGCGGGCATATCATTGGCGGGGTCACCGTTTGCGACATTGCCGCCAATGGTGCCAACGTAGCGAACTTGTGGGTCTGCAATCTGCAGTGCGGCCTCTCGTAATAGAGGACAGATTTCGTGGAGCTCTTCTGAGGTTATCAGCTCTGCCTGTGTCACCATCGCGCCCAAGGTGATTTGACTGTTCTCAATGGATATCGACTTCAGAGATTGTACATCTTGCAGATCAACCAAATGTTCAGGCAAAGCCATTCTGAGTTTCATCATGGGAATTAGGCTGTGCCCACCAGCAACGATCATCGCATCGTCCCCAAGCGAAGACATCAGACCGATAGCGTCACCAATCGACGAAGGCCGATGGTAATCAAAAGAACCGGGTATCATACTTCTCTCCTGTTTGTTCGGAACATTGTTTGTCTTGTCCGAATTTCTTTCGACAAGACTAAGCCCGAATGTCAGAAGTAGGTGAGCACCAATCCTTGATCTCCGCCATTGGTGCACGAAATGCGTTTATTCAGCACGAAATGCGCAGTAGTGGGGGGATTTGTAGGGAGAATTTATAATTAATCGTGATAGGTAATCTGAAACGTGATATCAGCAGGAGCTATTAGGAGGCACCTCTCGTTAAGCGTTAATACAGATTTCTATTTTTACGTTTTCAATAGGCTCCAATAAGTACTCATCATTATTTAATTTGATTTCTACATATGGTTTTCTATTCAACATTGTTCCCATAACATCAATAGATTTTATCGGAACAATATTATCTTTCTTAAACTTTATAGTCTTCCTTTGGCAATAAATAGTTCCCGATTTTTGAAGTCTGCAAACTGACCTTTGCTCTTCTCCATCTGTTTTATATCGTGCTCTTAATAATTTATAGCAATCATCTAAATTGGGCCTATTTTCTAAACTTAATTGCGACAAAACCAAAGATGAAAAAAGAACTTCTTCAACTTCTAAAAACTCATCTTCGCCATTTTCAACGTTACAGAACCAATTGTCCCAAATTTCATTACAGCAAGATGTCCAAGCTAATATATATTGTGTTATATCTTTCACTATAAATCTCACGTTTGTTAGAGTTTTTGCCCCCACATTACGATGATATTCGCGATACGACATGTGATGAGTCAATTATGTCAAATATTATTTATTGTCTCACAAATGGTTAAAACCACCGCATTCTATGCGGTAAAAAAACTAAGTTGCGTGCGAAGCACGCTCTTTAGACACGAAGCCGACTTTTAGTCGGTAGTAGTTTAGTTTTGACATAAAACATACCTACTTTTGAAGGAGTTAAGGCTTGTTGAATACTATGCCAAGGCAAATTTTACTAACCTTGTTTCCTGTTCTAGTAGCTATTATTTCTGATTGTCGAGAGGTGTAAGCTTAATTCAACTGAAGCAATTTTCGTAATTCAGTGATGCGGGAACGACTGACAGGGATTTCAATACCGCTGCAGTTACCACCTCCATTGCCAGTCCCATTACCAATGATGCAAAAGGCTTTGTCGCCATCCCTGCGAAAGCCCGTTATCTGGCTCTTGTTAACGATAAAGCTGCGGTGGGTACGAACAAAACTGTTGGGGTTCAGGCTTTTTTCCAGACGAGAGATCGACCAAGGGCAGAAGAGATCTTCCCCTCCGTCATTGATCTGGGTGTAATGACCATCTGCTTTTACGATGTGAATTTCTTCTGCTGATAATAGCTTTTGAATTTTGTTTTGCTCGTAAGGGATTTTGATTTCACTATCCGTACCGCTTGCCTCATGTGCTTCTTTTTTATTTAGTTGCGGTGTGTTTGCCGATTGTTGTTCCATTGTTTCTTTAGCAATATTTTTCTCTTCGGTATTTTTCGTATCCCCGGGAACCGCCATCAACAGGAAAAGGCCGGAAATGACAAAAGATGAGAGCACAACCACCAGAGCGAGGCGATCATTATCCAGGAAGGAAGGGGCTGTCGGTGTCATCTCTGCACCAAGACTGAACACAGTAAAGTACATGGCAGAGTAGTGCATTGCTGATATTGCTAAGCCAAGGACAACAGAGCCAGCAGATATGCTTAAGAGTGATCTATTGCCGTATGCAAGTTCTATCGCTGCAATAGAAGACGCGATGCCTATCGCAATGGCCATGACAATCCCTGTGGGACTGTAGGTCACCACACAATTGGCTGATAAAGCACTCATGCCGAGATAGTGCATGCCCACGATACCAAACCCAGTCAGAGTTCCGGCAATCGCAATCCGGGTTTTTGTGCGCACACCAAAATGCAGGGAGAGTAGGGCAACCCCGACAACAAGAACGGCGATCAAAGCTGATGCCAAGGTCCTTAAAGGGTCGTAACTGATCGTAATGGGGAGTTCGACGGCAAGCATACCCGTGAAGTGCATGGACCAAATGCCCGTGCCCAAGGCAAGCGCCCCTTGAGTGACCCGCACTTTCCGTTTCGAGGCATCGAGATGGCGCAGGTTTGAGGTCAGACGCAAGGCCGTAAAGGCCCCCATAATGGCGACAGCCAATGACCCCAAGATAAGAAGTGGTGAATAGGCCACCTCTAATGGCATGTTTCTCTCCCCAGACTTCGTCTTGTTTCTGCTTTTATCTTCTTGATATTTTATGATGAAAGCCGATTTTTCTTTTTAGCCTATAACGGCAGATCATGAAATTCAAGCAAACGACTTTTTGAATTAAGTATGATGTCCTTAATTATGAGCTGAAATCTTATTCGCGAATAATAATATGGGCTTTCAACCATGGCGGTTTTAAAAGCGCTTTTTTTAATGAAAATTTGAATATTCTTCTGGGAACAAAGAAAGAACATTGACAGTTTTTCTGACCGCGCGCATTTTAGAATGATGATGAAAAATGATGTTCCCATATATCTTGGGCAGGCTGTGAAAGGATCTTTCTTTCCCTTGCCTCTCTTTGCGTCCAAAGTCCCCGCGGGCTTTCCATCACCAGCCGAAGACTACATAGAAGGTTCCCTTGATCTGAACGAGCAGTTGATCCCACATCCTCACGCGACCTTCCTTTTGAAAGTTTCGGGAGATTCCATGATTGGGGCCGGTATTATGCCCGGGGGGATGTTGGTGGTGGATCGCTCGGTTGAGGTTAGGCATGGCAAGGTCGTAATTGCCGTTCTTGATGGGCAGCTCACGGTTAAACGGCTCTACAAACGGCAGGGGGAAATCCGGTTGATGTCGGAGAACCCTAACTATAAGCCCATTAAAATTTCAGATGAACAAGATTTACAGGTGTGGGGAGTGGTAACCAATGTTATCAACCCGCTCAACTGACCTTCTCAAGACAGAGTTTTCTGATAAGGAAACTGATGCTGGTCAAAAAGAACAGTGGGTAGCACTGGTAGATGTGAATAATTTTTATGCCTCGTGTGAACGGGTTTTTCGACCTGATCTCGAGGGCTTACCAATTGTGGTTCTTTCCAATAATGATGGCTGCATTATTGCCCGGTCTCAAGAAGCTAAAGATCTCGGGTTTAAGATGGGAGATCTCTTCCATATGGTCAAACCGCGGTTACACCAGACGGGAACGAAAGTCTTTTCCTCGAATTACGCGCTTTATGGCGATCTCTCAGATCGAGCGGTTGCGGTGTACCGGGAATTTACCCCAAGTATTGAGATCTATTCCATTGATGAGAGTTTTCTTAATCTCACCGGTTTTGGCGGGAAAGAAGAATTATTACGACTTGGAAGATCCATTAAGGAACGGGTGCGACAATACACGGGGTTACCCGTTTGTGTTGGTATTGCTCCAACCAAAACACTTTCCAAAATTGCCAATAGAATTGCCAAGAAAAACAAAGAGCATCAGGGCGTTTTTATCTTAAGTTGTGAAGATAACGACAGGCTGCAACAAATTGATATATCAAGTATATGGGGGGTATCTCGTAAACTGACACCTAAACTTCAAGCGCTAGGAATTTATAACGCACTTGACCTGTCTCGCGCAGACCCTAAACGCATTCGCTCTCGTTTCAGTGTAGTTTTGGAACGCATGATCTATGAGCTAAATGGTCAGTCTTGTCTGGCGTTAGAGGAAATTGCGCCGATTAAAAAAGGTATTATGGTTTCGAGAGGATTTGGTCAATATCAGGATAACATCTCTCGGGTGCGAGAAGCGGTTGCTTCTTACGCAACAAGGGCCGGGGAAAAAATGCGCACTCAGCACCTTGCGGCCAATAAATTGACGACCTTTCTGCGCACCAGCCCCCACGGCAAGGATCAGGTTTATTATAGTAATTCCTTCAGTATAACTTTTCCCGAGGCAACGTCTGATACCGGGCTAATTATTCGGGCGGCGGCGTATTGCCTGAAGAAGATTTATCGGCAAGGATTGAGGTATCAAAAGGCTGGCGTTTTCCTTGATGGGTTGGTGGATGCACGCGCAACACAGCAGGATTTTTTCTTCAAACCGGATATTAAAAAATCGAAAGCCCTGATGGAAGTTTTGGATAAACTCAACAGAGATCATGGGCGAGATACTGTCCGCTTTGCCGCATCAGGCATGAACAAAGACTGGAAAATGCGCCAAAAGATGATTTCCCCGCGCTACACCACCCGTTGGGAAGACATTAAGGTGATAGACTAGTTCTGTTGCTAGGGTCAGGATCTTAGCTATTATGTATGATATGTTTACAGGGTACGGACTTGAGTTTGGAAAAAAATAATGGAACAGATCAGGGTATTAATTTCTGGACGGGTACAGGGGGTCTGGTACCGAGGTTGGACGGTTGATAAAGCAAACAAACTCGGCATTAAAGGCTGGGTTAGAAACTTAGGCTCTGGCCAGGTTGAAGCCATTTTTCTTGGAGAAGAGGCCCAGATCGGGGCAATGTTAGATGCCTGTTGGCTGGGGCCTGAATTGGCCAAGGTCGAGGCTGTCGAAACTTTCCCGGATACATCAGATTTGTCGAATGAAATGGTATTTGTCCAAATACGCTAAGCTATTTATCCTCAAGCAATCTCCTGACCTAAGCCTGTCTCATTGTTCGTCTTCAGGTTTTCGCTCTGGTTTGAAAACTTCATAAAATGATTCTTTCATGGCAACATCCAGATCTTCCATAGAAACGCATAATCCTAGATCTACCAGAGATGTAACGCCGTGCTCGTTGATGCCACAGGGAACGATGCCCTCAAAGTGGGATAAATCGGGGTCTAGATTGATGGCGATGCCATGAAAGGAAACCCACTTTCTAACCCGAACCCCAATGGCAGCGATTTTGTCTTCTCGTCCATTGCCACGATCAATCCAAATGCCGACACGGCCTTCTCTGCGTTCACCTTTTACATTGAATTTTGCCAGAGTACGGATGATCCATTCTTCGAGATTAGAGACGTACTTTCTGACATCTTTATTATAGAGGCTTAAGTCCAACATAGCGTAAGCCACACGTTGACTTGGTCCATGATAGGTGTATTGACCACCGCGCCCGGCGTCGTAAACGGGAAAACGATCGGGATCGACGAGATCTTCGATGTTTGCAGAAGTTCCTGCTGTATAAAGGGGAGGGTGTTCAAGCAACCAGATAGTTTGAGGGGACGTTTTTGAGAAAATTTCGTTGGCCCGATTTTCCATAAAAGAGAGAGCATCAGGATAAGAAACCTGATTTTCTGAGATTCTCCACTCGATTCCAAGTTCATCCGTCGAGGTTGTTACGCCGTCATTTGAGGATAGCTGCCCCTCTTGGGTGGAAATTCGGGTATTTTTCACTTTTTGCCCATCCTGTCTATGGCACAGTGCCGACTGCTATGTTTTAATCGCGTCAGGGTGTCGCCCTTAAGCGCCACTCTGTCAAGACCGTCATTGGCAGGAACGAGCCGTTCCCCCCAGCTATATATAAGGCATCGACTGCCCCAAGGAGCAATAAACTTTATGACGCAAGACCTACGCGACGCAGCCCTCTTTTACCACCGTTATCCTACTCCAGGAAAACTTGAAATTTCAGCGACCAAACCTCTTGGTAACCAGCGTGACCTGGCATTGGCCTATTCTCCAGGTGTTGCCGCCGCTTGTGAAGTGATCGTTGAGGACCCAGCCGAAGCCGCAACCGTTACCTCGCGGGCAAACCTTGTTGGTGTTATTACAAACGGTACCGCCGTCCTTGGACTGGGTGCCATCGGCCCGCTTGCTTCAAAGCCTGTGATGGAAGGGAAAGCGGTCCTTTTCAAGAAATTTGCCGGCATTGATGTTTTTGATATTGAAATAGATGAAACGGATCCAGATCGCTTGATCAACGTAATCTCGGCTCTGGAACCAACCTTTGGTGGAATTAATCTGGAAGATATTAAAGCACCGGAGTGTTTTATTGTCGAAGATGCACTCCGTGAGAAAATGAATATTCCGGTATTCCATGACGATCAGCACGGTACAGCTATTATTGTTGCCGCAGCGATTTACAATGCCTTGCGCCTGGTTAAAAAGAATAAAAAAGACGTCAAAGTTGTTGCCTCAGGCGCCGGTGCCGCCGCACTTGCTTGTCTTAATCTCTTAGTTTCGCTTGGTATAGATCGTAAGAATATCTGGGTGACCGATATTGAAGGCGTGGTTTATGAAGGCCGTGAAAAATTGATGGATCGTTGGAAATCCGTCTTTGCGCAAAAAACAGATGCCAGAACGCTTTCAGATGTTATTGGCGACGCAGATATTTTCCTCGGTCTTTCAGCTCCAGGTGTCTTGAAGCCTGACTATGTCAAACGAATGGCCAAAGACCCGATTATTATGGCCTTGGCTAATCCAACACCAGAGATCATGCCCGAAGAAGTAAAAGCCATTCGTGATGATGCCATTATGGCAACTGGACGGTCGGATTATCCCAATCAGGTTAATAACGTACTCTGCTTCCCTTATATCTTCCGTGGCGCGTTGGATGTTGGTGCTACGGCGATCAATGAAGAGATGAAAGTTGCGTGTGTGAAAGCGATTGCCGATCTGGCAATGGCTGAGCAGGATGAAATCGTGATTAAGGCCATGGGCGGTGAAGCAAAGAACTTTGGCCCGGAATACATTATTCCGAGCCCCTTTGATCCTCGCTTGATATCTGTGATTGCGCCTGCTGTTGCCAAAATGGCGATGGAAACAGGCGTCGCTAGTCGCCCGATTAAAGATTTCGACGCCTATAGCGAAAAACTTAAGCGCTTTGTCTATCGATCTGGATTGGTGATGAAGCCACTGTTCGAACGCGCCAAAAAAGACCCTAAAAGGATTATTTATGCTGAGGGTGAGGACGAGCGTGTGTTGCGCGCTGTTCAAATCGTTCTGGATGAAAAAACAGCTATTCCGATCGTCGTCGGGCGGCCTGATGTTGTGCAAAATCGTATGGATAAGGTTGGTATCAAGCTAACTGTGGGCAAGGACTTCGAGGTTATCAACCCTCAAGATGATTCTCGATATAACGATTATTGGACCACCTACCACAAACGTATGGAACGCAGCGGGATCTCTCCTGATACGGCAAAGGTGATTGTGCGGACCCGTAATACGGTTATTGCGGCTCTTGCGGTTTATCGTGGGGATGCGGATGCTATGATTTGCGGGTTAGCTGGTGGTTATCATCGCCACCTCAAGCATGTTCGCGGTGTTATCGGCCTTCAGGAAGGTGTCTCTGACTTTTCGTCTCTAAGCCTTATGATAATGCCAAGCGGTACTTACTTTATGGCTGATACCTATGTGACAGAGGAGCCAACGTCACAACAGCTCGCCGAGACAACAGTTTTGGCAGCAAAACATGTGAGTAGATTTGGTCTCAAGCCGCGTGTTGCTCTGTTATCGCATTCAAACTTCGGAAGTTCTGATAGCGAGTCCGCGTGCAAAGTTCGTAAAGCTTTAGCAGCTATCGAAGAGTTGGCACCAGACCTCGAAGTCGATGGAGAAATGCATGCTGATGCTGCTTTGGACCCCGCATTGAGAGAACGTGTGTTCCCGAACTCCAATTTGACAGGGCCAGCGAACCTTTTGATTTTCCCTAATCTGGATTCTGCAAATATTGCCTTAAACCTGATGAAAACTGTCGAAGATGGTTTGGCTGTCGGGCCTATTCTTGTTGGTGCAGCACAGCCGGCTCATATTCTAACGCCTTCTGTAACAGGAAGGGGGGTTGTAAATATGACTGCTATTGCTGTAGTTGATGCACAGAACAGAGAAAGGCGGGCTAAAAAGTAACCGCCCTCGATAAAAATAGCCTTGAGCAAGGTTACAGCATGAACCTGTAACCTTGCTCGTTTAATAATGGCAACAACAGCAAGCGGTAGGAGGCGGGATGTCGGAAGATATTAAAGGCGGAAGCGGCCTGCAAAATCTCTCGGAAGATGAAAACTTCGGGGTTTCTGCCGACCTTATCCATGCTGTTGAAGATGCGCTCGAAGAAAGTCGAGATTCCGAAGTTGGGGATCTTGTCGAAAGTCTCCATGAAGCCGATACCGCTGACCTTCTTGAAACGCTGGGTCGAGACGAACGCTACCGCCTGATGGAAGTTATGGGGGCGGGGTTTGATCCTGAAATTTTACCCTATCTTGATGATACCGTTCGTGAAGAAATTGTTGAATGGCTTGGACCTGACGGCATTGCCAAGCTTGTTCCCTCCCTTGATAGTGATGACGCGGTTGAACTTATCGAGGACTTGGACGAAGATCTCCGTATCCACATTCTCGCCGCGTTACCCCAAGCATATAGGCGAGTTATTGAAGAAAGCCTGAGTTACCCGGAAGATTCCGCTGGTCGATTGATGCAGCGCGAGATTGTCGCTGTACCATCGGTTTGGACAGTCGGAGAAACGATTGATTACATGCGGGTAAGTGAAAACTTACCGGAAGATTTTTATGATATATTCGTGGTTGATCCCAGACACCATCCGGTAGGATTTATCCCCGCCAGCCGTTTGATGCGTTCTCGACGTCATGTTCGGCTGGATGAGGTCATGGACGAGGATATGCGCATTATTCCGCTCGCCCTCGACCAGGAAGATGTCGCTCATATGTTTCGCCAATACAGTTTGGTTTCTGCTCCCGTCGTCGAGGAAAGTGGGCGCCTCGTCGGAGTTATCACCGTCGATGACGTCGTCGATGTGATCGATGAAGAAGCCGGCGACGATCTTATGAAGATGGGGGGAGTAAGCGAGCCCGATCTTTACGAAGATGTTGCAGATACCACGATTGCCAGATTTACTTGGCTTGGGGTTAACCTATTAACGGCAGTACTGGCTTCGGCCGTTATTAGCCTTTTTGATGCGACGATTGAAAAAGTTGTTGCTTTGGCTGTTCTCATGCCGATTGTTGCCTCAATGGGGGGCAATGCTGGCACTCAAACTCTGACCGTAGCGGTTCGATCTCTGGCGATGAACGATTTATCAGAGGCTAACGCAGCAAGGTTCGTGGGCAAAGAGCTCATTGTCGGGGTTATCAATGGTGTATTATTCGCTGTTCTAACTGGTGGTGTTACGTGGCTTTGGTTTGGTGAGTGGGCTTTGGCTATGGTTATTGGCGCTGCAATGATTATCAACATGATAATTGCAGGGCTTTGCGGTACTCTGATCCCTCTGGGGTTAGAGCGGTTTGAGATCGATCCTGCGGTTGCATCAAGTGTTTTTCTTACAACGGTAACCGACGTAATAGGATTTTTTGCCTTTTTAGGGTTGGCGGCAGTATTCCTTTTGTGACCTTACGCAAGGGTCTATCAAAAATGAATTTCTTTAATATTTCAATGACAAATTTGAAAATTAAAACAAATGCTTGCATCGCATAATAGATTTCCACTTATAGGACTAAGTTTACTTTCCTGCGTTAGAATATAATAAAATGGAGCCTAATTACGCAGTTTGATTAAGCGTGTCTTTATTGACTGCTAAGGTGAAAGGCGTAAGGTGCGGGTATGGATAGAGTTTGTCCAAAGGGTTAACAAAAGATGGAGTGGCTACGTGCCGAGTGTCTTAATTACAGGTGCCAACAAAGGTATCGGTTTGGCTTTTGCCCAGTCTTTCGCTGTTGATGGTTGGAAAGTGCACGCATGTTGCAGACAACCAGATAAAGCAAAAGAACTAAAAGCTATTGAGGGAGACGTGGTGCTCCACAAGCTTGATGTTTCTGATGGTTTACGTGTTGCAGGACTTGCGCGTGAAATGGATGATGATCCCATTGATATCATGATTAACAACGCAGGATATTTTGGACCACGTCTTGAATTTGGCGAAATTGATTATGAAGATTGGGCCTATACCTTTCAAATTAATACCATGGGGCCCCTTCGTATGGTCGAGAACTTTGTCGAACATATAGCCTCAAGTGATCGCAAGCTGGTGGTTAATATCTCGAGTAAAATGGGGTCTGTAGGCGCCAATGAAACCGGTGGACAATATGTTTATCGCTCATCGAAAGCTGCCTTGAACGTCGTAACAAAAAGCCTTTCTGTTGATTTGAAAGACAAGGGGATCACTGTTATCTCGGTACACCCTGGCCACGTTCAAACCGATATGGGAGGGGAAACGGCTCCCGTTACTATTAGTAAGTCCGTCTCAGGATTAAGAAAACTGATTGGTAAAGTGACTGAAGAAGATAGTGGTCAGTTTTTCAATTACGACGGGTCAGTGATACCTTGGTAATTTTTGGGGTAATCTCAGGGGTAATCTCAGACGACAAATTTAATCCGAAAGCTAAGCACGAAGCCAAACAGGAATAAAAATCCAGTAGAGCCAGTAGAAAAGGAGGCCAGATGTCATCAGGTTTAAGTGAAGAGCACATCCTTATTCGTGACACCGCACGGGCATTTTCCCGTGAAAAATTGGCTCCTTTTGCCGCCGAGTGGGATAAGAGTTCTGAGTTTCCTAAAGAAGCAATCGCCGCTCTCGGAGAGCTTGGCTTTATGGGAATGTTGGTCCCGCCTGAACTCGGAGGTTCTGGCACTGATCATGTATCTTACGTTCTGGCACTTATCGAGATTGCAGCCGGAGACGGCTCTTGTTCAACAGTAATGTCTGTTCAGAACTCTCTTGTGTGCTCTCCCTTGCAGAATTACGGGAGCGATTTTCAAAAGAAAACCTATTTGGAACCGTTAGCCCGGGGAAAAATATTGGGGTGTTTTGGTCTGACTGAACCGGGTGCTGGTTCCGATGCCGCAGCACTGACGACAAAAGCCAATCGAGATGGTGATGAATACGTTTTAAATGGCAGCAAACAGTTTATCTCCACTGGAAAAAATGCTGATGTCGCTCTTATTTTTGCGGTAACGGATCCGGGTGCTGGGAAAAAAGGGATCTCAGCCTTTTTGGTCCCGAAAGGTTGCCCTGGTTTTATTTGCGCAAATATTGAAGATAAATTGGGACAACACGCTTCAGATACCGCCCACCTTGTTTTTGAAGACTGTCGGATCCCGGTCGAAAATCGCCTGGGGGAAGAGGGCGAAGGTTATAAAATCGCGCTCTCCAATTTGGAGGGAGGACGCCTTGGCATTGCGTCGCAATCCATCGGTATGGCGCGTTCTGCCTATAGGGCCGCGAAAAAATACGCCAAAGAACGAAAGGCCTTCGGGAAGGAAATCGCACAACATCAGGCCGTGGCTTTCCGGCTGGCGGATATGGCAACGTCGTTACAGGCTGCTGAATTGATGGTTCTCGAGGCGGCCAGGGTACGTGATGCTGGATTGCCTTGCCTAAAAGTCGCGTCGATGGCCAAGTTGTTTGCATCTGAAATGGCTGAACGTGTTTGTTCTGATGCAATTCAAATCCATGGAGGCTACGGTTACCTTCGAGACTATGAAGTTGAGCGTATTTACCGTGATGTGCGGGTGTGTCAAATATACGAAGGAACATCGGATATACAACGCTTGGTAATCAGTCGCCAAATATTACAGGAGGATGATGAATGAAGGGTGCTATCGATTTCTACTTCGATTTTTCAAGTCCTTACGCTTATTTCGCCGCAATGGAAATTGACAAACTTGGGGAAAAGCATGGTCTTCCTGTACATTGGAGGCCGATCCTTTTAGGCGCGATTTTCAAGAAAACGGGGGCGAAACCTCTTCTACAAACACCCTTAAAAGGTGATTATGCTCAACACGATCTCGAACGTACCGCCAGATTAAAACGCCTGCCCTTTGCGCTTCCTGTAAATTTTCCCTTCGCTGCTTTGGCCGCTTGTCGTGCTTATTATTGGATCAGACGCGAAGATGAAGGTCTCGCAAAAAGTTTCGCTAAAAATATATTTAAGGCAGGTTATCAAATGCGTCTGGATATCTCAGATCCCCAGACGGTTATTGATCTGTCGTCTGCTTTAGGGTTGGATAGTGGGCGGACCGGCCCAGCTTTACAGAGTGAATCAGTCAAGGAAGAACTCCGTAACGAAGTCTCGTTTGCAGAGCAAAGAGGGGTTTTTGGTAGCCCGTTCTTTATTTACGAAGACGAACCTTTTTGGGGATATGACAGATTACCAACTCTAGATGCATGGCTTACTCAGAAGGGCTGGTAAGCAAACATTTGAAGGCCTTTGTATGCTTAGTGATTCTTTTTAGATTTTGCCCTATTAAAAGTAATTCCGGAAATCAGGAAAAAATTAAGGGTTTTATCTCAAAATAGGGTATAATTCCTTCATGGACCTCCCCGTAAGAGCATGAAACAGGTTTGTAATGCATGGTTTTTTACAAATGCTTTATGCCTTTAATGTGGCTGAGAATGTGGCTGAGAATGTGACTGAGCAAGATCTCTCGTTTAAATCTAACGAGGGGTCTCTCTAGGATAAAGAGGCCTTTTATGCGATCCCCTTTTTTTGTTGAAGAAACAGGTTCTGATGGCGTTGCATATATAACGCTTACTAAACTTGAAACTCACAATAGTTTAAATGGTGAGCTTATTGGTGAGCTCATAGATGCTATAATTGGTATCGAAGATGATCGTCGCGTCCGGGTTCTGGTCATATCAGCCAAAGGCCCCAGTTTTTGTGGCGGGGCTGATTTAAAATGGCTAAAGACCATGTCCTCCAATTCAGTAGAAGAAAACCTTATCGAAGCACGACGATTAAAAAGACTTATGTCTGTGCTGGATAATTTAAATGTACCCACCATTGCCCGGGTGCAAGGCAATGTGTATGGCGGTGGTATCGGTCTTCTATGTTGTTGTGACATTGTGGTTTCCATGGCAGGTACTTTTTATAGCTTGCCAGAAGTTCGGATGGGCTTGATCCCCGCGATTATTTCGCCCTATGTTTTAAGGACAATTGGACCACGCCAGGCCCGACGTTATTTTTTAACAGGTGAAAGACTTTCTACCGATCAGGCGCTTCAAATTGGTTTGCTACATCAAGTGGTTCAAGGGGATATGATTGATCTAACTATCGATGGTATTATCAAGGATTTATTAAAAGCGGGACCACAAGCTCTTATGCTTGCAAAACAACTCGTATCTGATGTTGCAGACAGACAAATTGATGATACTCTTCTTGATGAGACAGCTCAGTTGATTGCAGAGGTCAGCGCGAGCGAAGAAGGTTTGGAGGGAATTAGAGCTTTTTTAGAAAAACGAGATCCTGAGTGGCCTGATTAAAATATAGAGCCCAGAAAAGTCGAACAGATTTTAAAATAGGGGAGGGAATAAACGCGTATGACGGGGGCTAATCATGGAATTTGGAAGGCTGCTGGATTTACGGCCTTTTTTCTACTGCTTGTTGCTCTCGCAATGGGGTCGGTTAATCCTTTACAGTTAACCGTTTTTCTTATTTTGATTATTTCCAGTGTTACTTACCTGTATAGTGTCTTTCCTGGAAGTCGTTTTTTTTCGATCTCCGTTACAAATTTCCTCGCGCTTTATACCAGCCTTTTTCACTTTTTTCTCACAACCAACTTTTCCTCGATTGGTCCTGAACTCGGTGCTGTTGGCTTTACCATGCCGGTTGTCGGCTTTTTTGGCGGGACCTGGTTCCAACGTAAGAGCATTCAATCAATTGTGTTGGCGCATAAAAATAGTAATATCGGCATTACGACGGGGTCTGCTCGATGGCTCCTGCCTGTTAGCCTGATCGGTATTGCAACCTTCTTTGTTCCTGAAGGCTCTATCCCGTTACTCTGGGAAGAGGCCATTTTCTTCCTTGCGATGGGGGGAATTACCTTGGTGGTGATGGTTGTCAGTAAGCAGGTGGCAACTTTTTTGTTGGATGTTGGGTTGCTCTTCGAATCATTTTTTCTACGTATTGAAACTTTGGTTATGCCGGCTTTTGCTTTTCTAACATTCTACTCCATGAATGTGATGATTTTCGGGTTTATATATCGGATCATTGACCACTATAGTTCCTTGATGCACTTCTCAATTGGGGGAGAGGTAAAAGCAATTTCATTTTCCGAAAGTCTGTACTTCTCAATTATCACACTTAGTACAGTGGGCTATGGTGATATCGTGCCCTTGTCACATGTGATAAAGGCAGTTGTATCTCTTCAAATTGTTGTAAGTGTCATTCTTTTACTTTTTGGTTTTTCGGAAATCATGTCCTTTTCCAAAAGTACTCCTAAAGAAAGAAAGTAAGGGGCTTAATCCCTCAAAATCTTGTTTCTCCAAGATTTAGTTTCTATAAAAAGGCTTATAACGGTAATTATCCTGTTTAAGTTAGTCTCCCAAACAAAGGGTTATTGTTTGCGTTGGAAGCCTTGTCTAAGAGAGTGTGTTAACTATGGTCCTGCATTTGATTAAACTATCTGTTGGTACAGAGAGCCCGGAAACTCTTGAAGTATGGCAGGAGCAACGTTTAGCTGACCACGGTGAAGTTTTTCACCAAACCCGAATGTTCCCCAAAAGACGTGAAGAGATTATCTCTGGTGGGTCCATATACTGGGTTATAAAAGGGCAGGTGCGTGCCCGGCAGCTTGTTACAGATATTGTGCGCGTTGAAGATCAAGAGGGTCGCTCTATGGCGCGGTTTATTCTGGACCCTAAACTTGTTCTCGTGAAAAATAGAAAACATAGGCCGTTTCAGGGATGGCGTTATTTAAGACCAGAAGATTCCCCTGAAGACTTATTAGATTACGAATCGCTGGCAGGTGAATTATCGGAAAATATGCCAGAAAATATGAAAGGTGAACTCGAGAAATTGGGGCTTTTGTGAGCGTGTTGATAAAAAAAGTAAATTAATTGATTTTTGCTATAGACAAGGTTCCGGAATGTCCTTATAACCCGGCTTCACCAGCGAGGAACACGGTGAGACACCAAGTGAGGCGCTGATATGGTTTTAAAAGAGTTCAAACAGTACTTGCACTTCTTTGAAATCATCTTATAATAGCCGACCTTAGCTAAACGGTTTCGACCGAAGTTAAATCAGGTAAATTATTTGAAAATTTATATTGACGAAAACAGCTTGTTGGCTGTATATCGTCTTGCTCTCGAAGCCTAAAGGTTTCGGTGGTTTGTTGTTTGACATTGTAGATCAGATGGAAAGGATGCGTGAACGGCGGTTTGTTGGTTTTAGCAACGAGCTAG
>OJFV01000143.1_pt1 | contig 33127 bp, 23 predicted proteins | sample 1594391 | NCBI WGS metagenome assembly OJFV01 (sample SAMN05416856, study PRJEB24817) | seawater metagenome | isolation source: Sea water | place: Canada:Atlantic | collected 2013-11
ACTATCCTCTTCGTCGGCAGCGTCAGATGTGTATAAGAGACAGTTGGAAATACCGTATCTACTTTCAATCCAGCTAGATTCTTTTAAAAAGTTTATTGACCTTGACGTCGATGGTCAGCATGGACTGGAAGCAGCATTTCGATCAGTTTTCCCAATAAAAAGTTACTCTGGTAACGCAGAATTACAGTACGTAAGTTACCGTTTAGGTGAGCCCGTATTTGACGTAAAAGAATGTCAAATCCGTGGTGTAACCTTTTCAGCGCCTTTGCGTGTTAAATTGCGTTTAGTGTTGTTCGATCGTGAAGCAGCACCAGGCACAGTAAAAGACATCAAAGAGCAAGAAGTTTACATGGGCGAAATTCCGCTCATGACTGAAAATGGAACTTTCGTCATTAACGGTACTGAGCGAGTCATCGTATCTCAGTTACACCGTTCGCCAGGCGTATTCTTTGATCACGATAAAGGTAAAACTCACTCATCAGGTAAAGTGTTATATAACGCGCGCGTTATTCCTTACCGTGGTTCGTGGTTAGACTTTGAATTTGACCCTAAAGATAACCTTTATGTTCGTATCGATAGACGCCGCAAATTGCCGGCGACTATTATGCTACGTGCATTAGAAATTCCTACCGAAGAAATTCTTGGTATGTTCTTCGAGAAGAACCAAGTACGTATCGACGGTAATCGTTTCATGTCCGATATCGTGCCAGATCGCCTTCGTGGTGAAACTGCGCAATTCGATATTTTAGACTCGGATGGCAATGTGCTTGTAGAAGCAGGCCGTCGTATTTCAGCTCGTCATACTCGTGCGCTTGAAAAAGCCGGTATCGTTGAACTTGAAGTACCAGCTGAATACTTAGTTGGCCGTGTATTCGCGTGTGATTACGTGGATCAAGAAACCGGTGAACTTGTTGTTGCTGCAAACGATCTATTAACACTTGAAAATGTTCTGGCACTTAAAGAGGCCGGATATACAACGTTTGAAACTTTGTATATTAACGAACTTGATCACGGTGCCTATATCTCTGACACCTTGCGTATTGATAGCTCAACTAATCGCCTAGAAGCGTTGGTTGAAATTTATCGCATGATGCGTCCTGGTGAGCCACCAACGAAAGACGCTGCAGAAACGTTATTTACTAACTTGTTCTTCTCCGAGGATCGTTACGATTTATCTTCTGTTGGACGTATGAAGTTCAACCGTCGTTTAGGTCGTGAAACATCTATCGGTGCTGGCACATTAGACAAAGACGACATCGTTGACGTAATGAAGCAACTGATCACTATTCGTGACGGTAAAGACGACGTTGATGATATCGATCACTTGGGTAACCGTCGTATTCGTTCTGTTGGCGAAATGGCCGAGAACCAATTCCGCGTTGGTCTAGTTCGTGTTGAACGTGCCGTTAAGGAACGTTTGAGCTTAGGTGATTTAGACGCTGTTATGCCGCAAGACCTTATTAATGCGAAGCCAATTTCGGCTGCGGTTAAAGAGTTCTTTGGCTCAAGCCAGTTGTCTCAGTTTATGGATCAGAACAACCCGTTGTCTGAAGTAACCCATAAACGTCGTATTTCAGCTTTAGGCCCGGGTGGTCTTACACGTGAACGTGCAGGCTTTGAAGTACGAGATGTACACCCGACTCACTATGGTCGTGTATGTCCTATCGAAACACCTGAAGGACCAAACATCGGTTTGATCAACTCGCTGGCGAGTTTCGCTCGTACCAATGATTTTGGTTTCCTAGAAACACCATATCGTAAGATTGTTGACGGTGTAGTGACTGACGAAATCGATTATTTATCAGCAATCGAAGAAGGTCAATTCTCAATCGCACAGGCTAACGTTGTGCTTGATGAATCTGGTCGTCTTGCTGATGATTTGATCCCTTGTCGTCACCGCGGTGAAACAACATTGAAAGAAAGCTCTGAGATCACCTACATGGATGTATCTCCGCAGCAAATCGTTTCAATCGCAGCCAGTATCATCCCGTTCCTAGAACACGATGATGCTAACCGAGCTTTGATGGGTGCGAACATGCAACGTCAAGCAGTACCAACGCTTATCGCTGATAAGCCACTTGTTGGTACCGGTATGGAAAAAACAGTTGCAGTTGATTCTGGTGTAACAGTCGTTGCTAAACGCGGTGGTCGTGTCGACTACGTAGATGCAAGTCGTATTGTTATTAAAGTTAATGAAGAAGAAACTGTTGCCGGCGAAGCGGGCATAGATATCTACAACTTAACTAAGTACACCCGTTCTAACCAGAACACCTGTATCAATCAGCGTCCTACTTGTAACGTTGGCGAGCCAATTGTTGCGGGTGACGTATTAGCCGATGGTCCATCTACTGATTTAGGTGAGTTAGCGCTAGGGCAAAACATGCGTATCGCATTCATGCCTTGGAACGGTTATAACTTCGAAGATTCAATCTTGATCTCTGAGCGTGTTGCTATGGAAGATCGTTTCACCACAATTCATATTCAAGAATTGAGCTGTGTGGCACGTGATACCAAGTTAGGGCCAGAGGAAATCAGTTCTGATATTCCAAACGTAGGTGAATCTGCGCTGGGTAAATTGGATGAATCTGGTGTTGTTTATATCGGTGCTGAAGTGAAAGGTGGCGACATTTTAGTGGGTAAAGTAACCCCTAAAGGTGAAACGCAGCTAACACCTGAAGAGAAACTTTTACGAGCTATCTTCGGTGAAAAAGCATCTGACGTTAAAGATACTTCATTGCGCGTGCCTAACAGCGTTCGCGGTACGGTTATTGATGTACAAGTATTTACTCGTGATGGCGTAGAAAAAGATAAGCGTGCACTTGAAATTGAAGGTATGCAGTTGCGTCAAGTGAAGAAAGATTTATCAGATGAATTCAATATTCTTGCTGATGGTATCTTCGCTCGTGCTAAAAACTTGTTGATTAAATCAGGCATCGAAGAGTCTCGTTTAGAGTCTGCTCAACGCGAAAAATGGTTCGATCTAACGCTAACAGATGAAGACGCTCAAACTGAGCTTGATCAAATCGCTGAGCAGTTTGTTGAAATCAAAGCTGATTTTGATAAGAAGTTCGAAATCAAGCGACGCAAGATCACTCAAGGCGATGATCTACAACCAGGCGTTCTTAAAATCGTTAAGGTTTACTTGGCTGTTAAACGTCAAATTCAACCTGGTGATAAGATGGCTGGTCGTCATGGTAACAAGGGTGTTATTTCAACAATTAAACCCGTTGAAGACATGCCTTACGATGTTAACGGCACGCCGGTAGATATCGTATTGAACCCATTGGGTGTACCGTCACGTATGAACATCGGTCAGATCCTTGAGACTCACTTAGGTATGGCTGCTCATGGCATAGGCGTGAAAATCGACCGCATGTTAAAAGAGCACGAAGAGATGGCCAAGTTACGTAGCTTCCTTAAAGAGGTTTACGGTGCTGGTACAACTCACCAAGAAGTGGATCTTGATAACTTCAGTGATGACGAAATTACCCGTCTAGCAGATAACTTGCGTAAAGGTGTGCCCATGGCAACACCAGTGTTTGATGGTGCTACTGAAGCAGAAATCAAACATATGCTTACGCTTGCTGATCTTCCTGAAAGTGGACAAATCGCTTTGTTTGACGGTCGTACCGGACGTGAATTTGAACGTCCAGTAACAGTTGGCTACATGTACATGTTGAAACTTAACCACTTGGTTGATGACAAAATGCATGCTCGTTCAACTGGCTCGTACAGCTTGGTTACACAGCAGCCGTTGGGTGGTAAAGCTCAATTCGGTGGTCAGCGCTTCGGAGAGATGGAAGTATGGGCACTGGAAGCATACGGTGCCGCTTACACCTTGCAAGAAATGTTGACAGTTAAATCTGATGATGTGAATGGTCGTACTAAGATGTATAAAAACATCGTTGATGGTGATCATCGCATGGAACCTGGTATGCCTGAATCATTCAACGTATTGTTGAAAGAGATTCGCTCACTAGGTATCAACATCGAGCTGGAAGAGCAATAAGCCGCGTCTGCAGAGCTTATAGACAGGATAGTCTGATGGGTGTTAATCCATCCATCAGGCTTTTTCAACTGACTCCGCTGGGAGAGTAATGTGAAAGACTTATTAAAGTTTCTTAAACAACAACACAAGTCCGAAGAATTCGATAATATTCGAATCGGTCTTGCGTCACCTGACATGATCCGTTCATGGTCTTTTGGTGAAGTTAAGAAGCCAGAAACCATTAACTACCGTACTTTCAAGCCTGAGCGTGATGGCTTGTTCTGTGCGCGTATTTTTGGACCGGTTAAAGACTACGAGTGTTTGTGTGGCAAATACAAGCGCCTTAAGCACCGTGGTGTTATATGTGAAAAATGTGGCGTTGAAGTAACATTAACCAAAGTACGCCGTGAGCGTATGGGCCACATTGAACTGGCAAGCCCAGTTGCACATATTTGGTTCCTTAAATCATTACCGTCACGTATCGGTTTGATGCTTGATATGACACTTCGTGATATCGAACGTGTGCTTTATTTCGAATCATATGTTGTTGCCGAGCCTGGCATGACAACGCTTGAGCGCAGCCAACTTCTTTCTGAAGAAGAATATCTTGATGCGCTTGAAGAGCACGGTGACGAGTTTGAAGCAAAAATGGGTGCCGAAGCGGTTTTCGAATTGCTTAAAGCTCTAGACGTTGATGCTGATGTTGCTGCTATGCGCGAAGAATTGCCTAGCATTAACTCTGAGACACGTCGTAAGAAAATCACTAAGCGTTTGAAGCTACTTGAATCTTTCCAATTGTCTGGTAATAAGCCAGAGTGGATGATCCTTACTGTTCTTCCGGTATTACCACCTGACTTACGTCCTCTGGTACCGCTAGATGGTGGTCGTTTTGCAACATCTGATTTGAACGATCTGTATCGTCGAGTGATTAACCGTAACAACCGTTTGAAGCGTCTTCTAGACCTTGCTGCACCTGATATTATCGTGCGCAACGAAAAACGTATGTTACAAGAAGCGGTTGATGCCCTGTTAGATAACGGCCGTCGTGGTCGTGCTATCACAGGCTCAAATAAGCGTCCTCTTAAATCTTTGGCTGACATGATCAAAGGTAAGCAAGGTCGTTTCCGTCAAAACTTATTGGGTAAACGTGTAGATTACTCTGGTCGTTCGGTTATCACCGTTGGTCCGACTCTACGTTTACATCAGTGTGGTCTTCCTAAGAAGATGGCACTTGAGCTATTCAAACCGTTCATCTATGGAAAATTGGAAGGACGTGGTTTAGCGACAACCATTAAAGCAGCTAAAAAATTAGTTGAACGTGAAGATCCCGAAGTATGGGACGTTCTAGACGAAGTTATTCGTGAACACCCAGTATTGCTTAACCGTGCGCCTACACTTCACAGATTGGGTATCCAGGCGTTTGAGCCAACCCTAATTGAAGGTAAAGCGATCCAATTGCACCCATTAGTATGTGCGGCGTACAACGCTGACTTCGATGGTGACCAAATGGCGGTACACGTTCCGTTGACTATTGAAGCGCAGCTAGAAGCGCGTGCGTTAATGATGTCAACCAACAACATTCTATCACCAGCCAATGGTGAGCCTATCATCGTTCCTTCACAGGATGTTGTAATGGGCTTGTACTATATGACACGTGACCGTGTTAATGGTTTAGGTGAAGGCATGATGTTCATGAACCCGGATGAAGCTGAAAAAGCGTATCGTACGGGTAATGCAGAACTTCACGCTCGCGTTAAAGTACGTATTACTGAGTATGACGTAGCAGAAGATGGTTCTAAGACAGAGAAAGTAACGTTAACAGATACTACTGTTGGTCGTGCAATCTTGTCTTTGGTATTACCAAAAGGCTTGCCTTTTGAGTTAATCAACCAAGCCATGGGTAAGAAGATGATTTCTCGCCTATTGAACGCTTGTTACCGTACGCTAGGTCTGAAAGATACTGTTATCGCAGCTGACCAAATCATGTATACCGGTTTCCACTACGCGATGATCGCGGGTGCGTCTGTTGGTATCGATGACATGGTTATCCCTGATGCGAAGAAAGACATCATTGAAGGTGCTGAAGCTGAAGTACGTGAAATCCAAGAGCAATTCCAGTCTGGTCTTGTTACTGCCGGTGAGCGCTACAACAAGGTTATCGATATCTGGTCTAACGCTAACGAAAAAGTAGCGAAAGCCATGATGGAAAATCTATCAATTGAAACGGTTGAGAACCGTGACGGTGAGATGGAAGACCAAGCATCATTCAACTCAGTATTTATGATGGCTGACTCTGGTGCTCGTGGTAGTGCCGCACAGATTCGTCAGTTGGCGGGTATGCGTGGTCTGATGGCGAAACCAGATGGTTCAATCATCGAAACGCCAATCACCGCTAACTTCCGCGAAGGTCTAAACGTACTTCAGTACTTTATATCTACTCACGGTGCGCGTAAAGGTTTGGCCGATACGGCATTGAAAACCGCTAACTCGGGTTACTTGACTCGTCGTTTGGTTGATGTTGCACAAGATTTGGTTATCAATAACGAAGATTGTGGCACATTCGAAGGTGTTAAAATGACACCACTAATCGAAGGTGGTGACGTTGTTGAGCCGCTTCGTGAACGTGTACTAGGTCGTACCGTTGCCGAAGACGTGTTGAAGCCTGGTACTAATGAAATTCTAGTAGAACGTAACGTGCTACTGGATGAAGCATTGGTTGATATGCTTGAGTCTAACTCGGTTGATCAAATCCAAGTTCGCTCGGTTATTACCTGTGAAAATGACTTCGGTGTATGTGCTAAGTGTTACGGTCGTGACCTTGCACGTGGTCACATGGTTGGTCACGGTGAAGCGGTTGGTGTTATTGCAGCACAATCAATCGGTGAGCCTGGTACACAGTTAACCATGCGTACGTTCCACATCGGTGGTGCGGCATCACGAGCGTCAGCTGAGAACAGCGTACAGGTTAAAACAACAGGTACATTGAAGCTACAGAATGCTAAGTTCGTTCGCAACACAGACGACAAAGTGGTTATCGTTTCTCGTTCAACTGAAATCACTATTATTGATGATCAAGGTCGTGAGAAAGAGCGTTATAAAGTGCCTTACGGTGCTATCTTAACCACAGATGATAATGCGACAGTCACTAGTGGCGAAGTCGTTGCTAACTGGGACCCGCATTCGCATCCAATCGTTACTGAGCGTCAAGCTAAGATCAGCTTTGCTGACATCGATGACAGTAACACCGAAATGCAGCAGGATGAGTTGACAGGTCTTACACGTATCGTTGTAAATGACCTATCTAAGGCGAATGCTAAAGAGCCTAAGCTAATCCTTGAAAGTGATGAGCATGGTTTACAAGAAATTCGTTTACCGAGTTTCACCACGATTGAAGCCACTGACGGTATGCAGGCTAAGCCTGGTGATGTGTTAGCGCGTATTCCTCAGGAAAGCTCGAAAACACGTGATATTACTGGTGGTCTTCCACGAGTTGCTGACTTGTTCGAAGCACGTAAACCTAAAGAGCCAGCTATTTTGGCGGAAGTCTCAGGTACCATTGGTTGGGGTAAAGAAACCAAAGGTAAGAAACGTCTTGTTATCACGCCGAAAGACGCTGATGCATACGAAGAGATGATCCCTAAATGGCGTCAACTTAACGTATTCGAAGGTGAAAACGTTGAGAAGGGTGAAGTTATTGCGGATGGCCCTGAGTCACCACATGACATCTTACGCTTGCGTGGTATTAGCGCTGTTTCTAACTATATCGTTAATGAAGTACAAGAAGTTTATCGCCTTCAAGGGGTAAAAATTAACGATAAGCACATCGAAGTGGTTATTCGTCAAATGCTACGTAAGTGTATGATCACTTATGCAGGCGACAGTAACTTCCTTGAAGGTGAGCAAGTAGAAGTATCTAACGTGAAAATCGCTAACCGTGAATTGGAAAAGCAAGGCAAAATCCCTGCTCAGTACGAAACACAGTTATTGGGTATCACAAAAGCTTCGTTGTCCACTGAGTCATTTATCTCAGCGGCATCTTTCCAAGAAACCACTCGTGTACTTACCGAAGCCGCTGTGCAAGGTAAAGAAGATGAGTTACGTGGCTTGAAAGAGAACGTTATTGTAGGTCGTTTGATACCAGCCGGTACCGGTTTCGCGTATCACCAAAAACGTACTGCAAGAAAACTAGCAGAGCGTCAGGCAGTTGAAGAACTATCTGTGTCTGCAGCAGATGCTGAGCAAGCCTTAACTGAAGCACTTAATGCTGAAGTCATGGATACGCCATCATCTGATGAGTAAAAAATAAGATCATTTGTTAACCCAGATGGTATGGACGCCAATTTAGGCCTTAATCGGTCTTTATTGGCGTTCTCGCTTGACAGGTCAAACTTTGGTCATTAGACTTCCGCGACCCGAAATTTGGTAACAGATATTGGGCCGCGGATTTTTCGCGTTTTATATCCTATGTAAGGATATTCTCAGTCGTAATTTTAACCAGGAGCTAGTTAATGGCAACAGTTAACCAGTTAGTGCGCAAGCCACGCCAAAAGCCCGATGCGAAGAGCAACGTAGCGGCATTGCAGGCCTGTCCACAACGCCGTGGTGTATGTACTCGTGTATATACCACCACTCCAAAGAAGCCAAACTCTGCATTGCGTAAAGTTTGTCGTGTTCGTTTAACCAACGGTTTTGAAGTTTCTTCATACATCGGTGGTGAAGGCCATAACCTACAAGAGCACAGTGTTGTTCTTATCCGTGGTGGTCGTGTTAAAGATTTACCAGGTGTTCGTTACCACACTGTTCGCGGTACATTAGACTGCGCAGGCGTAAGTTCACGTAAACAAGCCCGTTCTAAGTACGGCGCAAAAAGGCCTAAGTCTTAACGGTTCTCCGTTAGTAAGGCCAAACTAAAGTATTAATTGAGTTTTGGGATATTCCTGAATTCTACGGAGAATTAAGATGCCAAGAAGAAGAGTTGTAGGTCAACGCAAAATCCTACCGGATCCTAAGTTCGGATCGCAGTTACTTGCAAAATTTATGAACGTTGTCATGTTAGATGGCAAAAAATCGACTGCTGAAAAAATCGTTTACGGTGCACTCGACATTGTTGCTGATAAAGCTGGCAAGTCTCACCTAGAAATTTTCGAAGACGCTTTGGACAACATCCGTCCTACGGTAGAAGTTAAATCTCGCCGTGTGGGTGGTTCTACGTACCAAGTACCAGTAGAAGTTCGTCCTGTTCGTCGTAATGCCCTAGGTATGCGCTGGTTAGTTGACGCTGCTCGTAAACGTGGTGAAAAATCAATGGCTCAACGCCTTGCAGCTGAAATGCTCGACGCTGCTGAAAACAAAGGTTCTGCGGTTAAGAAACGTGAAGACGTTCACCGTATGGCTGAAGCCAACAAAGCATTCGCTCACTACCGCTGGTAATAAGAGAAAGCTATGGCTCGTAAAACGCCTATCAATCGCTACCGTAACATTGGTATCGTGGCTCACGTCGACGCGGGTAAAACCACGACGACGGAACGTGTTCTATTCTACACCGGTTTGTCTCATAAAATCGGGGAAGTCCATGATGGCGCTGCCACCATGGACTGGATGGAACAAGAACAAGAGCGCGGTATCACTATTACCTCGGCGGCTACGACCTGCTTTTGGGCAGGTATGGATAAGCAATACGACCAACATCGCATCAACATCATAGACACGCCTGGACACGTTGACTTCACAATTGAAGTTGAGCGTTCTTTGCGTGTCCTTGATGGTGCCGTTGTCGTATTTTGTGGTTCTTCCGGTGTAGAACCTCAATCAGAAACGGTCTGGCGTCAAGCTGACAAATATCACGTCCCTCGGGTCGTGTTTGTTAACAAGATGGACAGAGCCGGTGCAGATTTTGAACGAGTGGTTGGGCAAATTCGCAAACGACTCGGTGCTACCTGTGTTCCTATTCACCTCAATATCGGTTCAGAAGAGAACTTCAGAGGTGTTATCGATTTGATTAAGATGAAAGCCATCAATTGGAATGAATCTGATCAAGGCATGACATTTACCTATGAAGGCATCCCTGCTGAATTACAAGACAGAGCAGAAGCGCTACGCACTGAACTTGTAGAAGCTGCCGCAGAAGCCAATGACGAATTGATGGACAAGTACTTGGAAGGCGAAGAGCTGACCGAAGAAGAAATCAAACTCGCCTTGCGCCAGCGTACAATTAATAATGAAATTGTACTCGCCACCTGTGGTTCAGCTTTCAAGAATAAAGGCGTACAAGCGGTTTTGGATGCAGTAATTGAATTCTTACCTGCACCCATAGACGTGCCAGCAATTACTGGTGTGTTAGATGATAAAGAGGAAACCGAAGCGTCGCGTCCAGCTGATGATGATGCTCCGTTTGCAGCTTTAGCATTTAAAATCGCTACTGACCCATTCGTGGGCACTTTAACATTCTTCCGTTGTTACTCTGGTGTGGTTAACACTGGTGACAGCGTATATAACCCTGTTAAAGCGAAGCGCGAGCGATTTGGTCGCATAGTGCAAATGCACGCGAAAGATCGCGAGGAACTCAAAGAAGTTCGAGCGGGTGATATTGCTGCGGCAATAGGCCTTAAAGATGTGACGACAGGTGATACCTTGTGTGACCCTAACCATATCATTACGCTCGAACGGATGGAATTTCCTGAGCCCGTTATTTCTATTGCAGTTGAGCCTCGCTCACAAGCCGATCAGGAAAAAATGGCCTTAGCGCTAGGTAAGCTAGCGGCTGAAGATCCATCATTTAAAGTTAATACTGACGAAGAGTCAGGACAAACAATCATATCTGGGATGGGTGAACTTCATCTTGATATCATTGTAGATCGCATGAGGCGTGAATTTAGCGTCGAATGCAATGTAGGTAAACCTCAAGTTGCTTACCGCGAAACCATTCGTGGCAAAGTTGACGTTGAAGGTAAGTTTGTTCGTCAATCAGGTGGCCGTGGTCAATTTGGTCATGTTTGGCTGACAATCGAGCCTAATGAAGAAGGGGCTGGGTACGAATTTATTAATAATATAGTCGGTGGTGCAATTCCAAAAGAATTCATTCCGTCTGTTGATAAAGGTATTCACGAACAGATGCAAAATGGTGTGCTTGCAGGTTATCCGGTACTTGATGTAAAGGTAACTTTGTTCGACGGTTCATATCATGATGTTGACTCTTCTGAAATGGCGTTTAAAATCGCTGGTTCAATGGGTTTTAGAAAGGGCGCTGCTGAGGCAAAACCTGTATTGCTTGAACCCACAATGAAAGTTGAAGTTACCACCCCAGAAGACTGGATGGGTGATGTTGTTGGTGATTTGAATCGCCGACGCGGTGTAATAGAAGGTATGGAAGACGGTGTCGCTGGGATCAAGATTGTTCTTGCAAAAGTGCCATTATCAGAAATGTTCGGCTATTCCACTGACTTGCGTTCAGCTACGCAAGGAAGAGCATCATATTCAATGGAATTTTTTAATTATTCAGAAGCGCCTAATAATGTTGCGAAAGCCATTATTGACGCTCGTCAATCTTAATAAAGGTCTGGTCCGGTTTACTACATTAGTAGGGCCGGGTTTTTAACTTAGGAAATTTGTAAAATGGCAAAAGCAAAGTTTGAACGTACTAAACCCCATGTAAACGTTGGCACAATCGGCCACGTTGACCACGGTAAAACTACACTTACAGCAGCAATCACTACTGTACTAGCAAAAACGTACGGCGGTGCTGCATCTGCATTCGATCAAATCGATAACGCTCCTGAAGAGCGCGAGCGTGGTATCACCATTTCAACGTCTCACGTTGAATACGATACTCCTACTCGTCACTACGCACACGTTGACTGTCCTGGACACGCCGATTATGTAAAAAACATGATCACTGGTGCTGCTCAAATGGATGGCGCGATTCTAGTAGTAGCAGCGACCGATGGTCCTATGCCACAAACACGTGAGCACATCTTGTTAGGCCGTCAGGTTGGCGTACCTTTCATGGTTGTTTTCATGAACAAATGTGACATGGTTGACGACGAAGAATTGTTAGAATTGGTAGAGATGGAAGTACGTGAATTGCTTTCAGAATACGAATTCCCTGGCGATGACTTACCAGTTATCCAAGGTTCAGCACTTAAAGCCCTAGAAGGCGACGAGAAGTGGGAAGCAAAAATCATTGAGCTTGCAGAAGCCCTTGATACATACATCCCAGAGCCAGAGCGTGACATCGACAAGCCTTTCCTACTTCCAATTGAAGATGTATTCTCAATTTCAGGTCGTGGTACGGTTGTAACAGGTCGTGTTGAGCGTGGTATCGTAAACACAGGTGATGCAGTAGAAATCGTTGGTATGAAAGATACAACGACTTCAACTGTTACTGGTGTTGAAATGTTCCGTAAGTTGCTTGACGAAGGTCGTGCTGGTGAGAACATCGGTGCATTGCTTCGTGGTACTAAGCGTGAAGATGTTGAGCGTGGTCAAGTACTAGCTAAGCCTGGTTCAATCAACCCACACACTCAATTCGAAGCTGAAGTATACGTACTAAGCAAAGACGAAGGCGGCCGTCATACTCCGTTCTTCAAAGGCTACCGTCCACAGTTCTACTTCCGTACAACTGACGTAACAGGTGCTGTAGAGCTTCCTGAAGGCGTAGAAATGGTAATGCCTGGTGACAACTTGAAATTCGTAGTTGAATTGATTGCTCCTATCGCGATGGACGAAGGTTTACGCTTCGCAATCCGTGAAGGTGGCCGCACAGTAGGTGCAGGCGTTGTTGCAAAAATCATTGCTTAATTGCTAGCAAATTGATTTGAAAGAAAGGTCACTTCGGTGGCCTTTTTTTATGTCTGTAAGGTAGGTAAAAGTAAAGGTTGAACCCGTCCCTGGTGTGTCAGCCAGCTCTTAGACTGGTGACGCTCTATGTAACTGTTTACAAAACTTAGTTGAACCCATCCATGGTAGCGCGGTCCAGTGCGCACATCCCTGTGTGCCCGTTCAGTCAGGCGGCGCAGTGCGCCTAAACAAACTGACTTCACCCTTGCCAGTCGTTCAACCGGCTGGTGCAGTGCACCAGAAAGCCTCCGGTTTCACCCTTTTTTTATGTCGATACAAAACGGGGTTTAACCCGTCCATGGTGATGGAGTCCAGCCCGACATCTCGATAACTGCTCCTGCGTTATTCTACCTTCCACCATCCATGGTGGTCGCCTGTTGGTCGTTCAACCGACTGGCGCAGTGCGGGTTTCCCCCTTGAGTGTCCAACCTGTCAGGCGGGTCACCTAATTTTACTTGGTTTACATTCGTCAATTACTTATTGGAATTGGTATTTTTTATCGCTAAGGTGCGATCTCGCGCAGCATTGCTAACTACTCTCTTTTGCGGATCTGTACAAAAAGCTAAGATTAGCTATTATCAATTTTTGCCTGTTAGCTTGAGCGAGATATGTTGAAAGCGTTATTAGCCTTGTTGTTAATCAGTTCCCTTTATTTACCCGTTTTAGCTCAAGTTACTCCGGCTAACAACATTACCCTGAAAGTGGGTGTGCCTGCTTTTGCCCCTTTCGCTTACATCAACGAAGATAGTGAAATGTCAGGCGTAATGGTGCGATACCTTAATTTACTAACAGAAGATACTGGCTTTGAATTTGAGTTAGTGCTTCAACCATATGCTCGTGTGCTCGGTGGCGTAAAAAGTGGGGCGCTAGACATTGCGCTTATTTTTAAAAACGTACAACTCGAAGGGTATGCTGACTTTATAGGGCCTGTGTCGAGTTCCAATGTCATCGTATTGCCTCAGGCCGCCGTTGACCTACAAACCTATGAGCAATTAATTTTATTAGGGCGGATAGCGGTTGTTCGAAGTGCCAGCTTTTCTAAAAGGTTTGATGAAGATACTAAGCTGCAAAAATTTTCAGTAAAAGATTACAAACAAGGAATAAATTTACTCAGTATGGGCAGAGTGGATGCAGTAGTGGGTTCTGAGGCTGGCATTGAATATAACCTTCAAGAGTTAGGGCTAGATATCGCTAACTTTGGTCACCCCTATGTTTTGGCCCAAAAGGAAAACTGGCTTCACTTTTCTAACAAATCTAAACATCGAACGGTGATAAACCAGCTTAAAGCATCCGTAGCTAAACATTACCAAGATAGCTTGATGTATCAGCTGTATAAAGAGGAGTTCCCAGCCGGTGAAGCCATCTCTAGTTTTCCGTAACACTTGTTCACATTTGAAGTTAAAATGATCCTATTTATATCCGTATAATCAGTGTGTCAAATACCACTATTCACTAGGAATCTGAATGAATTACTCTGAATTGGGCCGCAGTGGTCTATCTGTTTCTCGTGTTTGCTTAGGCTCAATGACATGGGGCGTACAAAATACACAACAAGATGCAGACGAGCAAATTGAATATGCTTTATCTCAAGGCGTGAATTTTATTGATACGGCCGAACTGTATCCTGTGCCGCCCTCAGGGGATAAATACGGCCATACTGAGATTATTATTGGTGACTGGCTGAAGCGTAATCCAATAAGGCGTAAGGATATTATACTCGCCTCAAAATTAGTTGGCCCAGGACTAAGCTATATTCGTCAAGGCAGTCAAATTTCTGCTGAGTCCGTTATGCAAGCCGTTGATGATTCCTTAAAGCGTTTGAATACTGACTATATAGACCTTTACCAATTGCATTGGCCAAATCGTATTTCTCCCCATTTTGCTAAACACGCGGTAGGTCGCGTGCGTTTTTCTGATACTGACCGAGCAGCAGAAACTGCGCAGATGTTGTCTATCTTAGAAGCGCTTAACACTTGTGTTAAACAGGGCAAAATACGCTTTTGTGGACTATCTAATGAAACGCCGTGGGGATTGCAACAATATTTGAACTTAAGCAAAGAGCATGATTTACCGCGTATGGTGTCAATGCAAAACGAGTTTAGCTTATTACACGCTAAAGATTGGCCATATCTGATTGAGAATTGTGTCGCTGAAGATGTGGCATATTTACCTTGGTCACCTTTGGCAGGAGGCGCACTTAGCGGTAAATATTTAAACAACCAACGCCCTGAAGGCAGCCGCTGGACGTTCGAGCAACGTAACGGTATTTTCAGAGACACCAAAGGTACCGAAGCGGCTATTAGTGGTTATGTTGAGGTGGCTAAAGCCCATGGTTTAACATCTTGTGAATTGGCCTTAGCTTGGTGCGACAATGTGGAAGGCATTACGTCAACTATCATAGGTGCGACGAGTATGTCTCAGTTAAAAGAAAACATTGCCGCCTTCGCCAAGCCTTTAAGTGAACAAGCAGTAAAGGATACGCGCGATGTCCTCAGACAATACCCTGCGCCCTTCTAGTAGTTTGAGATGCGTGCGGCTTTGACCGAACGACTCCGAATAGGCAGAGATTAACGAGGCATTATGAGCAAACAAGCGAACCCTTTTTTTAACTGGCAAGATCCGCTTGCGCTAAATTCACTCCTGCATGAAGACGAAAAGCTGATTCTAGATGTAGCGCATGAGTATAGTCAGCAAAAGCTCATGCCCAGAATATTGCGCGGTAATCGCGATGAATACTTTGATCGCGACATTCTGCATGAAATGGGAGAATTAGGACTACTAGGGAGTACTTTGCCTCAACAATATGGCTGCGCCGAGGCAAACCATGTGAGCTATGGCTTGATAGCAAGAGAAATCGAGCGAGTCGACAGTGGTTATCGTAGTGCCATGAGTGTGCAGTCTTCTTTAGTGATGTTTCCTATTTACGCTTTTGGTAGCGAAGCGCAGAGGCAGCGCTATTTGCCAAAACTAGCCCGTGGTGAATGGGTAGGTTGTTTCGGTTTGACTGAGCCAAATTCGGGCTCTGACCCAGCAAGTATGTTGACTCAGGCCAAGGAAGTCGATGGTGGATATTGTCTCAATGGCAGTAAAATGTGGATCACCAACTCGCCGATTGCTGATGTATTCGTCATTTGGGGTAAGCTCAATGGCGTGATTCGGGGCTTCATATTAGAGAAAAATATGCAGGGTGTTAGTGCACCAAAAATAGAAGGTAAGTTTTCTTTGAGGGCGTCTGTGACTGGTGAGGTGGTGATGCAGGATGTGTTTGTTCCCACTGAGAACATCTTGTCACATGTGGAAGGGCTCAAAGGGCCGTTCAGCTGCCTAAATAAGGCGCGATATGGCATAGCTTGGGGCAGTTTAGGGGCGGCTGAGTTCTGCTGGCATCAAGCACGGCAATATTGTTTGGACAGAGAGCAATTCTCGCGGCCATTGGCGGCCAACCAACTGATACAAAAAAAACTGGCTGATATGCAAACCGAAATATCGATTGGTCTCTTGGCGTGCTTGCAGGCTGGCCGGATGATGGACGCAAACGCCTTACCTCCTGAAGCGATTTCATTAATCAAGCGCAACTCTTGTGGCAAGGCATTAGATATTGCACGTACAGCAAGAGATATGCACGGAGCTAATGGCATTTCTGATGAGTTTCACGTTATTCGCCATGTACTCAACCTTGAAGCGGTGAATACCTACGAGGGTACTCACGATGTGCATGCGCTTATTCTGGGAAGGGCGCAGACGGGGTTATCAGCTTTTGTGTAGGGCTTGCACTTAGATAATCACAAAATTGAGCAAAGGGTAAGGGGCGGCTGAACAAATAGCCCTGAGCAAGATTACAGTGATTGAGCTGCAAAAAGTTACGTTGCAGCTCAGTTTCAACGCCCTCGGCAATGACATTAAGTTTCAAGCTGTGAGCCATAGCGATAATGGCTAATATAATAGCTTTGTCATTTTCGTCGCTGACTAAATCTTGCACAAAAGAGCGATCAATTTTTATGTGATCAATCGGAAGCTTTTTAAGGTAAGAGAGTGAACTATAGCCAGTGCCAAAATCATCTATCGATACGCTGACACCGAGCTTCCTTACCTCGGTAAGTAAATACTGCACCTTGTCGTAATTATCGACCAAAACGCCTTCTGTTAACTCAAGCTCCAATTGATTCGGCAGAATGTGACTATTTTGAATTGAGCCTCGGATAAACTCTAATAAATGGCGATCACTTATCTGTCTAGGTGATAGGTTCACGGATAGCTTACAACTGTAGCCCCTATGGTTTAAGGTGCTTATCATTTCGCAGGCGCGAGAAATCACCCATTTACCAATAGGTACAATAAGACCTGTTTGTTCTGCAATCGGGATAAACTCATCAGGGCCTATGCGCTCTCCGTCTAATCGGTTCCAGCGCAGCAATGCTTCCGCCTTTAAAATTGTACCACTCGTTAGGTCTAACATAGGTTGCAAAAATAGCTCAAATTCATGATTAGTAATGGCGCTTTGCAAAGCGTTTTCTAGTTCAATGATGCGTTGAGAGGCTTCTTTCAATTCTTGAGAATAAAATTGAACGCTGCTTTTAGATGCTTTTTTAGCATTGAAGACCGCAAGATCAGCAAACTTCATCAAGGTTTCAGCGTCGTCTGCGTCCCGGGGGAAGCTAGCAGCGCCTATGTTTAAACCGATTTCACAATGTGTTCCATTGGGTAAATAGAATGGTTGAACAGCGGCGTCAATCAGCTTGTGACCAAGATCAATACATTGCTGTTCAGTAATCGTTTTTTGCCTAATAATCGCAAACTCGCCTCCGCCGATACGGGCAAACATGTCACCTTCGCTAATATGCGGCGTAATGCGTTCAACCAGTTCTTTAATGATTTGGTCCCCGCGGGAGTGCCCGTGAATTTCATTGATGCGTTTAAAGTTTTTTATGTCCAAATACAGCACATAGAAGGGCATCGCATTACTAACGGATTGCTCCAATTGCATCCAAAAATATTGGCGATTCGGAATATCGGTTAGAGCATCGTAGTAGGTCAGCTTCTCATTATTCTGCAGAAGATGCTTCACCTGAGAAATGTCACTGACCAAAAATACCCAGTGTGTAATTTGCTGGAAGTCTGCTTTGACTGGGTAAATGGATAACTTAATCCATTTTCCTGTTCCCGGCGGTTTTAGCCAAAATAGCTCGCCGCTCCAACGGCTACCTGTACTGATGACCCTTTCAAATTCGGGGTATTGCTTCTCGAATAATTGCAAAATAATTTTATAGGGCTGGGTTTCGGACCGCGTGAGGTGAGCATCAAACAGACTGTATAAAGCAGGGTTTTGGCTAATAGGTTGCAAATTAGGTGATAATATTGCGACCCCAATATCGGTTTTTTCGATCACTTCGTTGATCGGTTGCTGAATGCTTTTTAAATCAGAAGACTGATTCAGCATGTCATCTAAACGTTGATGAACATATTCTTGTTGGGCGACAATTTTATCATTTGATAGGAGCAGTTCACGGGCCAACTGAAGTGTCTTTTGGCGCTGTTGAAATTGCTCAATCACATTATGAATGACGATATAGCAATCACCCTTGTCCATACTAGCGTAGGCGTTAAGTTTGAGCTCGCTATTTTCTATTTCCTCGTTCCAAACTCCCGAATCAATTTTTCCATAATCAGCGTACTCCCAAAACTCTTCCGCTTGCATCAAAAAATCATCTAAAAACGGGCTATCAGTAGGGATAGTAAATTTTTTGTTATCTCTTGCACTTGGAAGCAGTAAATCTATCCATTCACTTTCTGCGTAAACGGTCTCGAAGTGTTGTTCGTCAATACGTTTGAAAATACAACAATCAATGATCCCAAGCGCTTTAAAAAGAGATAGTTTCACTGTTCAGCCTCATTTAGTAACTGTAGAGCAAGTGTTGAAAATAGAAGCTCTACATTGTCTCCTGTCTTGGCACTTGTGCAAAATGTATGACTGAAAGGGCTTGATAGCTCCGCTAACTCATCTTCTTCCCAATGCCATTCAGTACTCAAATCTGTTTTATTGATAGCCAAAATGGCCGGTATATTGGCCACGTCTTTCGCTAAATTGTAGATTTCGATGCCTTCAATCAGCGATTGCGCGCGAGTGTGATCGACCACAATGATGATGGCGGCTGCCCCTCTGAGATATTTAGGTTGAAAGCCACAATAGCGGTCGATACCTTCTATATCCCACAGCATAAACTGAACCGTGTGGCTCTCGCACTGCACTTGCTTTTTATCTATCTTGACGCCAATCGAAGTGAGATATTTTTCAGAAAAAATCCCCTCAACATATTGTTTTATGAGGCTAGTTTTCCCCACTCCTGAGGCACCCAGTACGCATATCTTTTTTTGGATCATAATTTTCTAGCTATCCATTACGGCTGTGTCGCGTGAGTTTTAATAACATTAAACAGCACCTTACGAGCACCATTGCCTGCTGCGGGCACGTCAATAATGCCAATGCCGATAGCATTTAGCTTATCGGCTGGGATCCCGCGCATCTGTAATGCATTTTTTACTGTCTGAGCACGTTTAATACTCAATACTTCATTATAGGACCGTGTACCTTTTGCGTCACTGGCGCCAATAACAATGAAACTCATTTCTTGCTTCGTTTGCTTGGCAAGGCTCAATAGCGTTTTACCAATCTCTGCGACAGTGCCAATACCGTCTTGCGCTTCGGGGGTCAGTTGCGTGCTATTGCTGGCGAATTCAATCGAAGCGCCGTTAAACTGACTAATTTTGAGGTCGATGAGGGTTTGAATGTTTTCCACGTCATCCATTTGTAGCGTGAGTGGACCGGTAACGCTAATTTTCCCTAGCACACTCCCGCTATCCAGCATCCCCGGCAATTGCTGAACACGATTTCGTAAATCAAAATACTGCTGTTGATCAAGCTCACCACTGATTGAATTGTTCACTAAGGTTAAGCTTGGAAATTGCACCAACACTTTACTGAGGCGACTTTGCATGATGGGCTCTTCAAGAGACAGATAAGGCTTTTCAGTCAAACGCACCATCTCCTGAGGAATATTTTGCTCAGCCAACCAATTGTTGACTTCTTCGGCGTGAGGATCCCTCAGTACATCTATGGATATGTCTTTAATGCCGTTTCGTTGGGCGCGCACAAGCATGATCCCAGCTTCTTGGTTGATACTCGATATTTGATGCACATAGCTCTGTATTTGCCACAGTTTGTAACTGTAATAGCCAGCCCCAATCGCGATAAAAAGTAATATTATCCATGCCATCCAAGGTTTTGATTCTTTCCCTTTCTCGCTGTCTTTTAACTCAGAGACTAAGCAATCAGCAAGTTGTTGGTCACAATCGGCAAAGGCTGACGCGTCGCCTTTAAATTCTCTCAGCTGAGGCTCATATAACGTATGGATCTCTTCAATCGTTTGCTGTAATTGATTCGCTACCTTTTGCGGCATATTACCCGTTACGGCTGCGACTAAGATGGCACTCGGCCCGGCTTTGAGAACTAAAGTGAAATCGTCGGTTTTGACGATATCTAAGCCTTGTTCATGACCGTCTTTATTTGGCCTGAAAGAGTCTGAAACGAAATCATTGATGGCCGTCAGCATGGACGATATCAAGTCTGCATCACCAGACGATTGCTGATTGTAGGCAAGGGTATTAAGCAGTAAACCTGTTTCCCTATGGATCAAAAAAACCTGCTCTACACGGTAGTTAAATGTTTGACTGGCAATATAAGTGGCGTAGGGGATCCCTGCTTGGCGGGCTTGAAAGCGCCATGTGAGCCCTTTGATGGTTAGGCTGTTTTCAAGTAGTTGGTTGGTTCGTTCGATAAACTCGGTCAAAAATGCCGTAACGGACTTTCTTACTACACTGCCAACTATGGGGTAAAGGTAACCGACAAATTGCTCTTTACGGTTAGACACTGAGTACTCAACTGATTTGTCGACTAACGGCGCCATCACTTTTTTTACGCTACCGTCTTTGTCTTGGCGATCTTTGAAAGCTTCTGAAAAGACCTCACTAACGATCGCTCTAGCATTTTGGCGAAGGGCTTGGGTGATGTGTTGATTATCTTTACCAAACAGAATTTTCCGCAGCTCTTGAAGTTGCGGGTCGTGTTCAGACTCGTTACTACTTCCCTGAGTCGACATGATAGAGGTTACTCATCATCGCCAGTTTCTAAGTTTGAAGCCACGGTAGACAGTAATTTAGCCAACGTTTTACGATCTGTTTTGCTGGCATTGAGCTCATTCGATACTTGAGTAAGCTGAGCCAAAGCTTGTTTGAGTTGCTCAGAGAACTTATTCGATAATGTCGCTAAGTCGTGATCAATCCGCTTATGTATTTCATCCGTTTCTTGCTTGTTGGCTGCCTCTGCCATTTCCAATTCACTAGAGAGATTCTTGTTCAGTGTGAACAACTCGCTTGCTTTGGCATCTTGGTCTTTATCCGCGTTGAGGAGTTTATCCTCCAACTGATGAACATGGGTTTCTAATGCAGATTGAAGTTGGGAAAACTGCCGGGAAGTTTGCTGTTCTAGGTGTTTCAGCTGGGTTTGTAAGCTTTGCCCTAATTGGTCGATTTTTTGCTCTAAGTCCTGTTGAGCATCACCAAAAACGATTTGCCGAAGTTGCGCTAATTCAGTTGCAGGATTTTGCTTATCTATTTTGTCTTGGGACTGCTTATTTGTCATCTGAATTTCCTTGTGGCAGCAACAATAAAAAGTCTAATTTTTTATACAACAATAAAGCGTTCTGACTGATATACAAACACTTTTTTATCAAAAAGTAGGCGTTATGACTAATAAAACAGCACAAAATGACTGCCTTTACCTGAACTCTAACGTTTGCTTAGCGAATTAGGTACTATATGCGCGTAACTGTGAAAGCAGAAAAAAATAATTAAGGAGTCGGTTTGCAAGACGCTAACGATCAGAAAAAACAAACAAGCCAAGAGAACCCCACAGGATGGTTTTCTAGGTTTCTTGCAACGGTGGAATGGCTTGGGAATTTACTTCCACACCCTATTACATTGTTTGCTTTACTCGCCACAGCGATTGTCATTATCAGTGGTGTTTTAGGCTACTTTGATGTCAGTGTGGTTGACCCTCGTCCACTTGATGCGAAAGGACGTGCAGCGGATGGCATGATACAAGTGGTATCGTTATTTAACGCAGAAGGTTTGCAAAGAATAGTCACTCATTTAGTCACCAACTTTACAGGCTTTGCCCCTTTAGGCACTGTTTTAGTGGCCTTGTTAGGGGTGTCGGTTGCTGAACATTCAGGCTTATTATCAACCGCCATGCGCGCCATGGTCATGAATGCTTCTAAGCGCATGGTAACTGTAGTAATCGTATTGGCGGGTATATTGTCAAACACGGCTTCTGAGCTGGGTTATGTGGTGTTGATACCGCTGGCGGCGATGATATTTCATTCCTTGGGGCGTCATCCTCTTGCTGGCCTCGCGGCAGCATTTGCCGGCGTATCCGGTGGTTATAGCGCCAATCTATTACTCGGGACGGTCGATCCCCTCTTGTCAGGTATCACTGAGGCGGCAGCCCATATGATTGACCAAGATTACATGGTAGGGCCAGAGGTGAACTGGTACTTCATGTTTATCAGTACATTTTTAGTAGCCGGCTTAGGGGCATTTGTAACGGAGAAAATCGTTGAGCCTCGTTTAGGTAAGTACGATCCTAGTGAAGCCTCAATCGAGTTGGGCAAACAGGAAATGAGTGCCCCAACAGCCTTAGAGAAAAAAGCGCTGGGCTGGGCGGGTGTGAGTTTTGCGCTATTGTGCGCTGTGTTAGCACTAACGATTGTTCCTGAAAATGGCATTCTCCGACATCCTGAAACAGGAGCCGTTGCTGGCTCGCCATTTTTAAAGGGGATTGTAGCTTTTATTTTTATTACCTTTGCTGTGCCTGGATTCGTGTATGGCAAAATCGCCGGTACCATGAAAAATGATAAAGACGTCATCAATGCGATGTCTAAAAGCATGGGGGCGATGGGGCTTTATATCACCTTAGTATTTTTTGCCGCACAGTTTGTGGCCTTCTTCAATTGGACAAATCTGGGGACTGTACTTGCCGTTAAAGGAGCGGAATTAATTCAAACGATTGGCCTTGATGGCCCTGGCGTATTTGTCTTCTTTATCTTGATGTGCGGCATGGTGAACTTGTCACTTGGCAGTGCATCGGCCCAATGGGCAGTGACTGCGCCTATTTTCGTGCCGATGTTGATGCTAGTGGGTTTTGCCCCAGAGGTTATTCAAGCGGCGTACCGGATTGGAGATTCAGTGACTAATGTGATTTCACCTATGATGAGTTACTTTGGGTTGATATTAGCTATCGCCGCTCAGTATAAAAAAGATTTGGGCATGGGTACATTAATTGCCACTATGCTGCCTTACAGCCTTGTATTCATGGTGGGTTGGACATTGTTATTTTATGTGTGGGTGTTTTTACTAGGCATGCCCGTAGGTCCAGGGGCAGAGACCTATTACACTGGGTAAGTGGCATTTATGTCGTTGCAAAAATCATAGAGCATTGAGTCTATTTTGATGTTTGCAACGTACTTGATGCATTGATGTGTTTAACACAAATAGAGTGAAGAAATGAAATACCGTTCTAATGAAACCTTTACCCATAGGCAAGCTGATAAGATTGGTGTGCTGCTTACCAATTTAGGCACCCCAGAGGCCCCAGAAAAAGGCGCTCTGAAACGCTATTTGCGCGAGTTTTTATCGGACCCAAGAGTGGTTGAAGTGCCTAAGTTAATTTGGTGGATGATCCTTAATTTGGTGATCCTAAACATTCGGCCTAAGCGTTCGGCCCATGCTTATAGCACTGTATGGACCGAACGCGGCTCTCCGCTTATGTTTCACACACAAGATCAAACCAATGCACTTGCCGCAAGCATGCAGCAAAAGTATGGCGACAAAGTGGTGGTAGATTTTGCAATGCGCTATGGCTCGCCGTCGATTAAATCTGTGACTCAGAACATGCTTGAAAAGGGGGTGCGTCAATTGTTGGTGCTGCCGCTTTATCCTCAGTATAGCGGAGCAACGAATGGTTCGACGTTTGATGCCCTTGGCGAGGCATTACGCAAAACGCGTTGGATACCAGACGTCAGATTCATCAGCCACTATCATGATTTCACGCCTTATATCGACGCAGTTGCTGGTAGCATAACCGAGCACTGGGCAATTCATGGGCGAGCCGATAAACTCATATTTACCTATCATGGGATCCCAAAACGGTATCTGACCGCTGGCGACCCTTACCACTGTGAGTGTTACAAAACCTCCCGTTTAGTGGCGGAAAAGCTGGGTCTTGGCAAAGATGAGTATATGGTGACGTTTCAATCTCGCTTTGGGCGAGAAGAGTGGTTGCAGCCCTATACCGATCACACTCTTAAGTCTTTGCCAGAGCAGGGGGTCAAGTCAGTACAAATGATTTGCCCTGGTTTCTCCGCTGATTGTTTAGAAACGATTGAAGAAATTGGCATTGAAAACAGAGACTATTTTTTAGAAGCTGGCGGGGAGCGTTACGAATACATTGCTGCGCTCAATGCTCAGCCAGAACACATTGCCGCGCTAGAGAGCTTAATTGAAAAGAACCTAGGAGGTTGGGAATGCCCAGAACGAGATAGTCAATTAAGTGCTGAGTTAGCCACCGCCATGGGGAGCGATAAATAATGAGTACCCCACAAACACTCAGGGCTCCAGCGGCGTTACGTAAAGCACAAAAAATGGCACATTTGCTTGATACCGCCGTGGGCATCCCCTTTACCAAAATCCGTTTCGGCTTAGACAGCATTTTAGGGCTCGTGCCTGGTCTGGGGGATTTAGCGACTGCGGCGATGTCTGCACATATTATTCATCTGGCTGGGCAAATGGGTGCGCCTAAAACACTTCGTATAGCCATGGTGCGCAATGCAATCTTCGACTTTCTGATTGGTTTAATACCATTCGTTGGCGATATTAGTGACATTTTTTACAAAGCGAACCGCAAGAATATCCGCCTGTTGGAAAATTGGTGGGTTAAAACCCATCATCAGACGCTTAAATCTCAGGCTGCTGAACATTTAAGTCGCTGGGATAAAGAGTCAAACTAAAGTGAATACGACTAAAGTTAGTGTCAAATCGCTCTCATAGTGTAAAAAACCATCTTTTGTCTAATGTGCAAAATCGGTTTGGGTATTTAGCATTAGTAAGTATTATTAGCGGTTTTGTAGGGATGACGTAGCAGCGCGGCGCTGTATTTCTTTGAAGCCCCTTACAACTTGCTTGAGCGGGACATGTATTTATATGAGTAACATCATTAACATTCTATGGGGAGCTTTATTCTTTCTTAGCTTTTCGGCTATTGCTCAAGCCCAGCAGGTACTTTCCGTAGCGGTTTTGACCACAAACGAACGTCAAAGTGACATATACCGCGGTGTGTTCAACGACTTTTCAACACTATCTAGCCAATACGATGTCAACGTAACCTTCTTTAGTGATAAAGAATTTAAACGCTTATTACCTAAATGGCTTGAAACGGGTGAATTCGACTTACTCTATTGGCAGGCAGGAGAGCGCCTTCGCTCGCTGATTGCACAAGATGTGATACAGCCGATTGACTCTTTACTGCCAAGCGAAGAATTACAAAGCGCAATTCAACCCGCAGTATTACGCAGTGTTACTCATCAAAGCGCTTCCAATGCAGACGCTGCGACTTACGCGCTTCCTATTGCGCAATACGGTTGGGGCTTTTACTACAACAAAGCCGTTTTTCAGGAACTCAATGTAAAACCGCCCAAAAACTGGAAAGAGTTCATCGCCCTGTGCCAGCGCATAAAAGCGCAAGGTGCAAATCCATTAGTGCAAGCAGTGCAAGAGAGTTGGCCTGTTCTAGCGTGGCTAGATTATTTGTCGTTAGATGCGGGCGGACTCGAATTTCGCCAGCAACTTATCGATGGCCAGACCCTATCAGGGGCTACGGCAGATATCTTCTTGAAACAGTTTGAGCAATTGCTGTCAAATGAATGGTTTTTTGCGCCGCAGCGCCACTGGACTTGGCAGCAAGTAATGAAAGTGGTCGAAGATAAGCAAGCAGCAATGACCTTAATGGGGCAATTTGCTGAAGGTACTATTGACCCCTTGCTGAACAAGGATATCGGCTTTTTCTCGTTCCCTAAGGCTAATCAAATGAATCAAGCGGAGGTCGCTCCGCTTGAGATATGGGTGGTACCCCGCTCTGCTAAAAATAAGGCCCACTTGGCTCCATTGCTGCGATTTCTGTTGGCTAATAATAAAGAAATGGCCATGGGGTTTGATTCATTGCCTGTAGTGAATACTCAATTTACTCAAGATTTACCCAGTGACCGGGTTAAGATTGCGGCCAATTCATTAGCAAACTCAAGTACATTGGTGCAGTTTTTTGATCGCGAAGCCAAGGATGATATTGCTAAAAATGCTGCGCGAAGCATCGCGAAAAGTATTCATGATGATAACTCGGCTCCCTTGCGTGAGGGTATATTGAAACGCACACATATCAATTATGAGACGAATACCTTTGCGCAAGCCGCTGAACTACCTCAACTATATTTTGCCTCAGTAACCGGCTTGAAAGAGTCGTTTTTTGCCTCAAACTTAATGCAAGAAATTTATCAGCAGTTAGGCTATGGCATATCAGTCACACGGTTTGGCTCACTTGAAGCTTCACTTAACGCTTATCGATTTGGCGGGGATGGAGAGTTAATGCGGGTTGATGGTTACAAACATCTTGCTCCTTCTTTGCAGCAGATACCGGAACCTTTAGCCAATGTATCGTTTTATTTGGTATGTAAAGATCTTGATATGTGTGCCACTAGCCTGCCAAAAGCCAGTGAAGTATCAGTTATTAATGATTTACTGGTCGTTAATAACTGGGCCAACGAGAATCAGGTTAAACTCAAAAAGTACGATACGGTAGAGACCTTATTTCGTGCGTTTAATGATAATGAACAAGGATTAATGGTGCTCGGTGCCAGCGAGATTATTGATAATAAATTGCTTATCAGCAGCAGCACCTACCGAACAATTATTACTGTACCCCTTTATCACTATGTGCATAATAAACATAAGGAATTAATTCCTTTGATTGACAGTGCACTAAAAGAATATAAGAAAACAGAGCAGTACCAAGCGCTGAAAAACCGATATTGGTTACAGCATAACTGATCACAAGTGTTCATTGCCCAGTGCAGCAACTGACACTGGAGCCACGCAATGAAAATATACGAAACAAAGACCGCACCTACACCCCGTCGAGTGCGGTTTTTTCTGGCCGAAAAAAATATTCCTATGGACTATGTTCAGGTCGACATACAAGGCGGTGAAAATTTAAGCCCTGCTATGCGCGCCCGCAATCCCATGGCAAAAGTGCCTGTGCTAGAACTAGACGACGGCACGTGCATCTATGAATCTGTCTCAATTTGTCGTTACTTCGAAGAGCTGCATCCCGAAAGCCCACTTATGGGGACCACGCCATTAGAGAAGGCACAAATTGACATGTGGCAACGCCAATGTGAGTTTGGTTTGTTTATGCAAATAGGCATGTGCTTTCAACACTCCACGGGGTATTTCAAAGATCGTATGACACCGGTGGCTGAGTATGGGAAAGTCGCAGGGCAAGACGCCACTAAATTTCTCGACATTTTAAACAATCGGTTAGCTGAACATGAATTTATCGCGGGCGATAAATTCAGTATCGCGGACATCACCGCCGTTTGTTCAATCGATTTTGGCCGAGTGGTTAATGTGCGTATTGCACCAGAGCAAACACATTTACAACGTTGGTACGATGCCATTAGCGCACGCCCAGCCGCTAAAGCATAAAAAGGATACTTCATGTTTGATTTGTTTACATCGTCTACCCCTAATGGCTGGAAGGCCTCTGTCGCACTTGAAGAAATGCAGTTGCCATACGAAGTGCACAGTATTAACTTAATGGAGCAAGAACAGAAAACTCCAGCATTCCTAGCGCGTAATCCCAATGGCAGAATCCCTGTGCTGGTGGACAAAGATGAAGACAATTTCGCCGTGTTTGAGTCCGGCGCGATCATGCTGTATTTAGCTGAAAAAACGGGGCAGTTCATCCCCAATGATGCCAAGGGGCGCTCGCAAGTGATCCAGTGGTTAATGTTTCAAATGGGTGGGGTGGGGCCTATGATGGGCCAAGCCAACGTATTTTATCGTTATTTCCCAGAGAAAATTCAACCGGCTATCGAGCGCTACCAAAAAGAAGGCCGACGTCTGTTCGAAGTATTAGACTGCCAATTAGCAAAACATGAATTCCTTGCAGGGGATTACAGCATCGCCGACATGGCAAATTGGTGCTGGGTACGCACCTATGAGTGGTCAGGCATCGATATTTCAGGCCTTGATAACTTAGTACGCTGGAAGAACAGTATCGAAGCAAGACCGCTGGCACGCAAAGGCACCCAAGTACCGGATAAAATTGACAAAGAAACCTTAGTGCAAGGGGCACAAACCATTGTCACTCGTTAAATCATCTGGCGTAGAACAATGCTTGTATCAAAGAAAGCATCAAGGACAGCGTGATGTCTAAATTACGCTCGTTCTTCGATATCACCAGTTTTGGAATATACAAACACTGGGATGAACACGAAAAAGCCTTGCCAAAGATTAAAACCTTCACCACGGACATTCCAGCCGAACTGGATATCGAATTTGGTTTTATCATCAACTGCAAAAAAGCCAAGGGCAAAAAACTAACGTACTGCATTTACCACCCAGATATTCCTGACGACAAAGGAAATATCATGCCCCCATTCGAAGGCGAGGTATACGTAGACAACAACGACTGGGACTTCTATCTAGGGGATACCATTTGGCCCCCTTTAGAGAACAAAGTAGGCGACTGGCGAATGGTGATAGAACTAGATGGCAAAATACTGGCAGAAAAAACCTTCAGCGTTCTGTTAGAACACGGCGACGGCGAAATCCAATTCTGGAAACGGCGGGGGTACTGAACGAACGATATAGAAACGATGTAGTCGCCGCTTTTCTTAGTTCACCGAATCAACTCACCCCGATCCTCTTGTCTTGGTGACTTCTTTCGGCTGTTGACCAATATTTACGGAATAAATATGGAACAGCTTTAGCTGGCCTTTAGGTAAAGCGCATTGACGCATTTTATAAAAGAAGTGACTGGCTGAGGGTGAATGGTCTGTCATATCCAGCAGGGATTGCTGGCACGCGAAGCGTATGTTGTTGTGTGACGCAGGGCATAATATGCAAAGCGCTTAACTTACGCAGTGTGAGTAAGCAGCGAAGCCGTGCACCGTGGGCGAAGCCCATAAGTGCCCACAGGCCATAAGTAAGCATGGCGCATGAGTACGGGAAGCGCACGCTGTGTGGGCAATTTCCATAAAGTGAGCTAAGTTCATAAGTGCCCGCGGGGCATAAGAAACAAACATAAAAAAAGCGCCAAATTGGCGCTTTCCACGTTCTTTTCAAAGAGCCTTTTACTTGGCTTCTATAAACAGATTAATTTTTACCTGTTTCATTCTTCATGTATTTAAAGAAATCACTGTCAGGCTCAAGCACGATAACGTCTTGCTTGTTGCTGAAGCTGTTCTTGTAAGCATCCATACTACGTAGGAAGTTATAAAATTCAGCGTCTTTGGTATAGGTTTTAGCGTAAATCTCAGCGGCTTTTGCATCCCCTTCACCACGTAATTTACGGGCGTTACGTTCTGCGTCAGCAAGCATTACGGTCACTTTTGCGTCCATATTTGCTTTGATGAATTCAGCTTTCTCTTTACCTTCAGAGCGATGCTCACGAGCAACTGCGTCACGTTCAGTGCGCATACGTTGGAAAATGTAGTTACGTACTTCTAGCGGTAAGTTGATTTGCTTAACACGTACGTCAACAATTTCGATACCGAGTTCATCTGAGCTATCAGAGGCTTGGGCCATTGCTTCGTCCATCAACTCAGAGCGTTCACCAGATACGATTTGTGAAATGGTACGGGTACCAAATTCAGAACGTAGTCCGTTATTTACTTTTTGTTGTAATAGAATTTCGGCGTTGTCTTTAAAGCCACCTGTTGCCAAGTAGTATTTAGCGAAGTCTTTGATTTTCCATTTGACGTATAAATCAACGATTAAGTCTTTTTTCTCTGACGTAACGAAACGGTCAGCCACTTCATCTAATGTTTGAATACGTGCGTCTAGCGTTACAACGCGGTCAATAAGAGGAAGTTTAAAATGCAAGCCAGGCTCGAAAACAACGGTTTCACCGCTGTCGCTATCACGTTGAACTTTACCAAATTGAATCACGATGGCCTTTTCACCTTCGTCTACGACAAACAGTGAGCTAAGGACCAATGCACCTAGTGCGATAATGATGACGATTAAGAAATTTTTCATCGCTTAGTTTCTCCCACTACGTGAACTGCCACTTCGAATGCCGTTATCTTGTGAGCCACTATTTGATACTGGATCTTGATTACGTAAACCTTCTAGCGTTCTACGGTTTGTTGATGGCGATGTACTGGAGGCTTGTTTTTCCAGGATTTTGTCTAGTGGTAGATAAAGCATGTTACCACTACCTTTTGTGTCTACCATGATTTTGCTGGTGTTAGCGTACACTTCTTCCAACGTTTCTAGGTAAATACGGCTGCGCGTCACTTCAGGAGCTGCTTTATATTGAGGAAGCAACTCTTCGAAACGTGCGACTTCACCTTGCGCCTGCAGGATAGATTGTTCTTTATACGCTTGCGCTTCTTCAGCCATACGGTTCACCTGACCACGAGCACGAGGCTCAATTTCGCGAGAGTAAGCTTCTGCTTCATTGATAAAGCGTTGCTCATCTTCTTGGGCGGCAATAGCGTCATCAAATGCGGCTTTCACCTCTTCCGGTGGGCGGGCATCTTTAAAGTTCATATCAACTATTGAGATCCCCATATCGTAGGGTTCTAAAATTGCTTGAAGTTCGTCACGTACATTTTGACGTGCGACTTCACGGCCACTGGTGAGGATGTCATCCATTTTTGAATGACCCACTACGTAGCGAATGGCACTGTCAAACGCTTGGCTCAAGCTTGTTTCTGGGCTAGTCACCGAGAAGCTGTACTTGTATGGTTCAAGAATTCGGTATTGTACTTCCATCTCTACGCGCACCACGTTTTCATCTTCGGTCAGCATAGAGCCAGAAGAGGGCAGTGAACGTACAGTTTGCACGTCAACGGGTAGCACGCTATCAACAAACGTCGGCTTCCAGCGCAGGCCAGGCTCAACAAAGTGGCTGAACTCGCCGAAACGCAATACAACACCACGCTCAGCTTCACGTATGGTGTAAAAACCACTAATGAACCAAACGATAACTAAAAGGCCAACAACCAAACCAAGACCCAAGCCGAAGCCTTTGCCGTCAGAAGAGCCGCCTTTGCCACCACCGAACTTACCGAATTTATTTAAAATATTTTTAAACACTTCGTCTAAATCAGGTGGACCTTGATCGCGACCACCGCGGTTTTTCCACGGATCGTTATTGTTACCACCGGGCTCATTCCAAGCCATCTTTACTCTCCAAATAGTTAATCATATATATTCTGTTTATAAATTCTATGTACCGGATAACCGCTATGCTTCAATGCTTTTCACAATAAGGGATGCTAAGTCAGCATCAGAGTGTTTTGCCAAACGCTGCCAATCTGCAAGAGGCATATGTATCTCTACTAACCAGTCACCATTTTCGGCATAAGATTCTTCAGAGATGCAGTTTAAATTAAACAAATCACCTCGTAGTTTACCTTCTTGCGGTGGAATGCGTAACTGATGCCGCACCATATTCTGTGCTAGGCAATCGCTCAGTGCTTCGAACAATAATTCTGTCCCTAAGCCTTGCTGTGCCGACATCCAGACGCGAGTTGGTACGCCGTTTTCATCTCGATCGATCCGTGGCTCAACGCCGTCCATGCGATCAATCTTGTTACAAATCATTAATTGGGGTATTTCGTCAGAGTCAATTTCGTCCAATACCTCATTAACCTGATCGATATTCTCACGAAATTGGTCATCGGAATAGTCAACCACGTGGAGTAATAAATCTGCCTGTTGCGTTTCTTGAAGAGTTGCCTTAAAAGCGGCGACTAAATCATGAGGAAGATGGCGAATAAATCCAACTGTGTCAGCCAAAATGGCTGGGCCAACGTCCTGCAACTCAATTCGTCTTAGTGTTGGGTCTAACGTGGCGAATAGTTGATCCGCTGCGTATACCTCAGACTGAGTGATCGTATTGAACAGAGTCGACTTACCAGCGTTGGTGTAACCCACAAGCGCAAGGGTCGGAATTTCAGCCCGCACACGCGCGCGCCTGCCTTGTTCACGCTGTTTTTGTACTTTGCGTAAACGCCCTTGAATACTTTTAATGCGCGCACGCAGTAAACGTCTGTCGGTTTCCAATTGCGTTTCACCTGGACCACGCAAGCCTATGCCGCCTTTTTGACGCTCAAGGTGAGTCCAGCCGCGGATAAGACGCGTTGAAATATGTTTAAGTTGGGCGAGCTCTACTTGTAACTTACCTTCGTGGGTACGTGCACGTTGCGCAAAAATATCTAAAATCAATCCGGTGCGATCCAGCACGCGGCATTTACATAATTGCTCTAAGTTACGTTCTTGAGAGGGTGATAAGCTGTGATTAAAAATAACCACATCAGCTTCAGATGCTCTAACAGTGTTAGCTATTTCTTCTGCTTTGCCACTGCCGACAAAATAGCGCGTATGAGGAGCATTACGGCTGCCAGTAACGACATCAACCGCATTCACTCCCGCAGATGTGGCCAACAACTGAAGTTCTAGTAGATCTTCTTTGCTGTTGTCATCAGAAAAATCTATATGTACTAATACAGCCTGTTCGCCTGCTTCATAACGGTCAAACAAGCCGTTCTCCTGGGACCTTCACTAACTATTGGTTCTCGTCAGCATCCGCATGAGGATTAGTAGCAGCAACCGGTAGCGCCCGTGAAGGAACGACGGTAGAAATTGCATGCTTATATACCATTTGGCTGACGGTGTTTTTTAGCAAAATGACAAATTGGTCAAATGACTCAACTTGACCCTGCAATTTAATCCCGTTGACAAGATAAATTGATACAGGAATACGCTCTTTGCGTAGCGCATTTAGAAATGGGTCTTGTAAAGACTGCCCTTTAGCCATCATCTATCCTTTCTTTTTATTATCAAACTCGCCTTTTTGCCCAGTATACAGACTGTCTCTTATACACATCTGACGCTGCCGACGAAGAG
>OJFV01000144.1_pt1 | contig 33073 bp, 26 predicted proteins | sample 1594391 | NCBI WGS metagenome assembly OJFV01 (sample SAMN05416856, study PRJEB24817) | seawater metagenome | isolation source: Sea water | place: Canada:Atlantic | collected 2013-11
TCCAAATAAGACAATGGGTTAAAACATATTTGAATTAGTTATCTAGGACAGCCCCAAAATCAATTACCCTAGCTTACACGTTTTGGCTATTAACAGGCCTCTTTGGTGTACATCGCTTTTATCTCAACGCGATTAGATCCGGGATTGTTCAGTTTCTAATTCTCGGAGTAAATTTTATTTTTTTCGCTTACGCGATTTACTACATAGCACAGCACTACCCTGAAAGTGAGATTCCAGACAATGAAACCTATATGGAAAGCATTTTCTTTATTATTGGTTTTTTACTTCTCATCCAAATTACCTGGCTGATCATCGACCTTTTCTGGATCTATTTTACGATCCGCAAAGAAAAACAAAAACATGAGGACACTCTCAAACAAATAAAAGCATTTGAGTAACCGGATAGTCCACCAATGAATTCAGGAAAATACCCACAAAGCGAAATAGAGATAGATACCTACCTAAAGGATGGAGATGACTTCTACCGCTTTGATTGCTTTGCCGGAAAAATCAAAGACCCTGATTATATCGATGGTGCTATCGAACTCACCATTGACGGCGTAAAGCTTATCACCGTGGAAATGTGGGACAATATAGATTGCCTCTGGGCTTATATAGCCCAAGGGTTGGAGGCCCTTTCAAAAGGTAAGGACTTTTCAACCAACTTCCCCGATCAGCCAATTAAGCTGAAATTCACGCAAATATACGATAACAGAGTTCTTGTCTCTGTGAAGTGCATCGAAACAAAGAAGGTCATTGTCGATAAGGTCGATCTCATGGAAACCTTGAGAGAGCACATCAAGAACTTTTTAGCAGACTTAATTGTTCGAGTACCAAGAAACCAGGATTGTTATTTATCTATTATCAATGACTTGGATAACATTGTTACTTCGAGATACGATTAGAGAATGGGCGGAGTTTACTTTTCTGGTTCTGCTTATTTCCTGAAAATCTCTCCCACATTCAGAGCCTTAAAATCTATATAAGCCTGCATCACAGCATCCCAATTCTTATTAACAGGAGTTTTACCCAAAACTTCCTCTAGGGACTTCTTTCGAATTTCATGTTCACGGGTGACGCCCTCCAGATCCATTCTGATATGAGGTATAGGATTACTGATTTTGAGTTGCTCAATGCGCTCAGCCATGCCCGACATCAGTCGGTCGTGAAAGTCGTAAACTTCTATCAAAAAATCATCGAAGGAAAGTTTGAATTCTCCCTTATCCGCTGTCCAAAAGGGGATGCCATTCTCAGATTTTTCATCACAATTCCATCGGATATAAACATCATCTTGATAACGCCAAATCCAAATATCAGGCCCCATTTGTAAGTGGTTTGTCGGGAGCTGTCGATCGCCCCACCATCCGGTTGCATCCCAAAAAATATCTTCAAGGTCATCAAAACTTTCGTCTTCACCTTCTTCTGTAACGTCTTCAGAAGCATCGATAATAAGGTCGAATTTATTCCTGAGTGCTCCAAACCATTGATCCTGTGCGTCTCTTGTCGAAACAAAGGTATGAATTTCATCAGGAAGAGGTTGAAGAATAGTTGGCAGGATCTCGAGTAGATCCTCATACAAACGGATGACATTATAATCGACAAATGGGCTTGTCCGTTTATTGTCTGGATACTCTTTACACCAATACTCTTCAATTTCAGGAGTATAACGGAAAAGTTGCTCATCGCCGACATTCACATGGTAATAGGCATCTGTAAGCCCAAACCAATGTAATACAGGCTCGCCCTGATCAGAAAAGAGATCAATATCCTCAAAAAGTTTTAGTGTAAAATCAAACAACGCCATAGATGAAGTTCGCTCTTGGAAACCAAAGATATATCAATGGATAGGTTTTGATATTATGATATGGGACTAACTCTCTGTGCAATGTTTTCGCACAGCATTTAAGGCTGAGAATTTGTGATTAACACCCTTTTGGATTTCTCCAGCTTTCTCTAGCTTTTTGACTACAGAGCCCAGTTGATCTTTTACGCGGCTGGTAATGGCAGATTTATCGCCTTTACAAAGATCAGGATTTTTAGCAAGAACGTTTACAATTTTTGCCCGATCCACCGCTGCAGTATCGAGAGTAAAAACACCACTTGCATTACAGAAAGATTTTGAGATTCCAGGCGAGCCATAGCGAATTTTGACAAGAACTTTATCCTCCCAAGTAATACCGCTTATCCATTGATATTTAGGTGCTCCAGTGGAGTGATAACGCAGCCAAAACCGATTTTCATCCCCCGAAGAACCTCCAAATGAACCATCATCCCGTACAGTAAAAGAGTATTGTAAGGCGATGTTCGATTTTTCCGGAGGGTTATTTCTTTTTGCGGTATGTACTGTGCCAGTAACGGTTCCATCCTGGTTTACCTTGCCTGTTATAGGCAGTAATTTAGGCCCTTTACAGCGGTTTTGCCCAACATATCCTGAAAAAGCTCCATTATCTTTGAGCCCTCCGGTATTAACCTTTGCATTCCCGGGAATGTCTCCCGCTTGTCCACTATGAATGAATGCAAATAGCGTGAATGAAACACAAAGCCCGATGATGCTTCTTGATATGATTTGTTTTCTCATTCCCTCCCCCTATTTTGGTAAATTAAGTCAATCCTTACACAAGTACTGGCAGCCTCATCTTTTTACCTATTGCAACCATAAGGAAAAAAACACCGATCTATCAAGAACAAAGTAAGTTTAGCCCATGCTTGATAATCTCTGTGTGGGATGATCATTGTCCCGTCTTTGTCTCTTCTCACATGCTTCTTTCGCTTTCAGTCACAATTTAAATCATCGCATTTTCAAGCAATTATCCCCAACACAACAATGAGGCAGCCAACTTGCACAGCGCCTTTACAAAAAGCGCTGTGCCGTGGAAGTATTAGCTCATTTGAAAGCCCGGAGTGGAAAGAGAAAGGGCGGTTTCTTCTTCGTCCATGTCGTCGATAATGCTCTCGAACATCGGGGTTGTCATGTAGCGCTCGCCGGTATCTGGGAGCATGCAGAGGATAACCGATCCCGGTTCCGCTTTTTCCGCGACTCTCATGGCCGTGCCAAAAGTGGCCCCACCAGAAATTCCGGTTAGTATTCCTTCTTTATGTGCGAGCTTTTGCGCCCAGGCTATGCTGTCTGGTCCAGTAATCGGCATGAGCTCATCATAACCTTTGCTGTCAAGATTTTCCTGCAACACGTAGGGAATGAAATCGGGTGTCCAGCCTTGGATTGGGTGGGGTTCAAACGCACTGTGGCTTACTGCTGGCGATTGATGCGCGCCACGTTCTTGGGGTTGGCCACTGCCGATCAATTGCGCATTTGCTGGTTCCGTCATGATGATTTTGGTGTCTGGCCGTTTTTTACGTAAGACACGCGCAACACCTGTGATGGTGCCGCCAGTACCATAGCCACTAACAAAATAATCCAGTCTTTCGCCCTTAAAATCGGCCATAATTTCTTGTGCCGTGGTGCTTTCGTGGATGTCAGCATTGGCATCGGTTTCAAACTGACGGGCCAAAAACCAGCCGTTTGCTTCGGCCAGTTCAACGGCCTTTTTATACATGCCAAAGCCTTTTTCAGCCCGTGGCGTCAGCACAACTTTTGCGCCAAAAATGCGCATGAGTTTCCGGCGTTCAATAGAAAAACTGTCGGCCATTGTCACAACAAGAGGATAGCCCTTTTGTGCGCACACCATCGCCAGGCCGATCCCGGTATTGCCACTGGTTGCTTCAACCACCGTCTGGCCCGGCTTTAAGCTACCGTCCCGCTCTGCTGCTTCGATAATGTTCAGCGCAAGGCGATCCTTGACCGAGCTCGCCGGATTAAAGAACTCGGCTTTGACATAAATCCGCACGCCCTCTGGTGCGAGGTTGTTGATCCGAATACAGGGTGTATCACCAACCGTATCCAAAATACTGTCAAAAAGCCTGCCACGGCCATTTGTTTTTCTAATCTCGAGTGTTTTTCTGATTTCTGACTTATTATTCATGGCTTTATAATTTCCTTAAAAAAATGCTCACCGTTCTGCCCGTAAATCCCGATGCCTGAGGAACCCTGCGACGCTTTTATATTCGAACACTACCCCATTGGCTTTTCCAAAGCTTGTCGAAAATCTGATTTTTTCCTGTAAAAGCCAAATTTATGAATTCCTTAATTCAGGTTCTGTAAAATTACTGGTAAGAAAACGTTCGAAGCGTTGATATAAATTCGAAAGGTGAGGCCTTTCCTCGATGATTATCAAGCTTATATACAACAGGACGGGGTTCCTTAGCGCTCTATGTGCTTATGCGCTTGTTCTAATTTCACCTTTGATCCCTTCAGATGTACGGGCAGATGAACCAATCGCCCCAAAACCTGCGATCCTGCAAGCATCAACTCAGCAGACCATTCCCTTCCTGACCTACCATGTTGGGGAACCCTTTATTGTCAACACAGATACAAGGCTTGGCCTTACTTATGAACTTGCAGATGTGTTGAGCAAACGCTCTGAAGGACGTTATAAGTTTGAGGTAACGCCGTTACCAAGGTTAGAGCTCAATAAACAGCTGAGCCAAACCTCCAACGTTGTTATACCCTGGGTCAATCCGGCCTGGTTTGGTGATATCAATCAAACGAAATACCTTTGGACCAAAGGGTATATGAAAGACAGCAATAGCGTAATTTCGTCCCCCACTAATCCAATTGAATACTCCGGTCCGAACTCCCTCAAGGGGCTTACCGTTTCGGGACAAGAAGGTGCTAAGTGGGTGGGGCTGGATCCCTTGGTTGAAGACGGCAGTATTAAACGCGTAGACACGACAAACTACTGGGAAACCATGCGCATGGTATTTTTTGAGAAGGTTGACGCCGGGCTGCTTCCCACCCCAATCGCCAAGTACCTTCTCGCCAAACGAAAACTTGCCGGGCGAATACATTTTTCAAGTGAGCCCCACAGCCAGTTCCTACGTCACCTTCTCACCAAAGGTGATGAAAAAATTCATACCTACCTTAAGTCCCAGATCCCCTATCTGCAGAATTCGAGAGAATGGAAATCTATCATGGCCCGCTATGGACAGTAAAAAGATTGTGAGTAGTGAGAATAGCGGCCTCCCAAACAACATGAATATCACTGAATAAAAGAGATGAGAAAACCTCTATTGTTCAACAAATTATAAAAATTAAATCACCGTGTTTATCTGGATAATAGACATCATATTTTGCAGCATCCCTATCTCTAACCGTGTTGACCATTCATATTAACAACTTGTTTCCATTTAAAGTTTCGGTCACAGTAATTTCTCGATAGATCAAATTTTCTACCAAAGACGCCAGAGCCCTCGCCATGTCCAAAGCCGTTAAAAAGACCATCCTTACCTGTGCCGTTACCGGGAACCTGACCAAGCTGGAGCAGCATCCGGGGTTGCCGATTACACCCAAGCAGATTGCCAATGCAGCCCTTGGTGCGGCTGAAGCGGGGGCGGCGATTGTGCATTTGCATGTGCGTAATCTCAAAACGGGTAAGGGATCTATGGACTTTGATCTCTACGAAGAAATGGTCGGTTTGATCCGCAAGAAGAACAAGGATGTGATCTTGAACCTGACCACGGGCGAAGGCGGCCGTTTTGTGCCCTCTGACGATCAACCCAAAATCGCGGCACAAGGCAGTACCCTTTGCCCTCCAGAATTACGTGTCGCCCACGTGGAAAAGCTCAAGCCTGAGATCTGTACCTTGGATTTCAATACCATGTGGTCCGGGGAAGCTGTTGTGATCAACACCCCGCGTAATGTCGAGATCATGGCCGAGCGTATCTATGCCGTAGGCACCAAGCCAGAGATCGAGCTGTTTGATGTTGGTGATCTCAATATGGCTCTGGATTTTCTAGACAAAGGTATTCTTAAAGGTCCAGTGATGATGCAGATCGTGATGGGGGTGCGTTATGGCATCCTGCCCAACCCGCAGAGCCTGATGTATCTGACCTCCCAACTACCAAAAGATACCGTCTGGGCCGCCTTTGGCATTGGCCGTCACGAGTTCCCGATCCTGGCACAGTCATTCCTTCTCGGTGGCCATGTCCGTGTCGGCATGGAAGACAACCTGCAAATCCGCAAAGGGGAGCTGTGCCGCGATAATGCCCAACTCGTTGAAAAAGCCGTTGATATCGTTGACCACCTCGGCGGGGCGCTCGCAACGCCTGATGATGCACGGAAAATCTTGGGACTTTAAGAGAATAATGTTTGGTTGACAGTAAGAGGATAAAGACAAGTAAAAATGTCTCAAATTAATGGACCCGATTTCTCTATTTTATTAGCAGCTATAGAGAGCAATTACTTTAAGGCTGATGACTATGATGCTTGGGCGACCGAATTAATCCAAGGTTCTATCACGCCGAGTGAATGGATGTGTAAACTGGCCGTTGGTGCACCCCGAGAACAAGTTGTCGCTTATCTTTACCAAGCATCAATCGTGACACGACAACTAAATACTATTGGGCATGACGAAATAGTACTGGGGTTTTACCTTTTGCGATATGAAAAAGGAGAGCTATCCTTATCAGAACTCTTGAAAGAGGCCTTTGACCTTTCTGACAGCTCAGATAGCCTCGAATTCACACCGGAAGATGTGGCTATCTATTTAAAAAGAAACTCATTTCAAGAAAAGAACGAGAAAGTATTCTTACAAGACTACGATGCATATCTTAAAAGGTTACAACAAACAGCAGAAACTTCTTTTGTATCTCTTCTCTCTTTTGAATCAGTAGAAGCCCAGATTTAACTCCCTTCATGAAAGAGACGAAACTCTGTAAAATCAAAATCTTCATCCAACATTCCCTTGAAAAAAGGAACGTCCTTCGAAGCAATAGAATAAGAATCACACATCGGGTTCTCTACAGTTTTTTGTTTGATGAAATAATAAGCCTGTAATTTTTTAACGTTTGAACATATCAGCTTCAGGTATAACTGCTTTGTTCTTCAATGTAATCGCGCATTAAATCAGTGACTTCGTTACAGTCGGATAAAAATTTGGGTAGAAGCACGGAAGCATTTTCAAGTTCGCCTTTATCCATCAACAATTCGAGTTGATGCGCCTGATGGCCCAATGATATGGCTCCGAGTTCGTGGCATATGGGTTTAAAGGAATGGGCGGCAAACTTCACTGCGGCCCCATCACCCTTTTCCAAGTCCAGCTTCATTCTAGGGGCGGTTTGTTCCGCAAATTGAATGAAACATTCTACAATCGGGACCAATTGTTCCCCAATTTTGGCTTTGAGCGATTGGAGAGCAGAAAAATCAATCAAATCGTCATCGTCGTTTCCATCACCAAGAACCAACCACTCTTGTAATATCTTTTCAAGCACCTTCACATGAACTGGTTTGGATATAAAATCATCCATACCCGCGTCGAGGCATTGCTTCCGATCCTGAGCCATGGCGTTCGCTGTAAAAGCGATAATTGGCGTTGGTTTATTTTTTATTTTGTTCTCAATTTGACGGATTTCCCGGGTCGCCTTAAACCCATCCATTTCAGGCATGAAGCAATCCATTAAAATGAGATCAAATCGGCATTGTTTGAATTGTTCAACCGCTTCTTTACCATTACCTGCGGGGGTCACATTACATTCGTATCGCTCCAGCATTTTTGATGCGATCATCTGGTTGATCGGGTTGTCTTCAACCAATAGAATTTTGGCGCCTTTAAAGCTCAGGCTCTGTTCTGGCGTTTGATGTAATTCTCGGAAGCTATGGCGGGTAATGAGAGGCGTTTCTGCCGCTTTTTCCCTTGTCTTCCAAACGGTGGATAGGGTTGCCTTTATTATTCCCGGGAAGATCGGTTTGGTTAAATATCCCCGAAAGCCAAGTTCTTGTACCAATTTCCCATCGCCACGCATCGGCGATGACAGCATAAGGATCATTTGCGGGTTTTGAATTTGCGGGTCTTTTTGTATTTCCCGCGCAAACATATGGCCATCCATGTTCGGCATGCAATAATCAGTAAGCAGAAGGTCAAACGGCTGTTCCTCTCGCAGCGCACCCCTCAGCACTTCAAGCGCAGCCTCTCCTGAGCCCACAGACTTGATATCCATGCCAAGTCCCTCAAGTTGCTCTGCGACAATGTCCAGAGAAATCTTGCTATCATCAACCACCAATAAACGAAGTCCTTCTAGGGATACGTCCTCTTGCCCCTCTAGCCCTTCCGACAAACCGACTGATGTCTTAGCAGGCTGGAGTTCCACATTGAACTTGAAGTTTGCGCCCTCCCCCAATTTACTCTCGACGGCAATAGACCCGCCCATCATTTCAATAAGGTCCCGGCATATCGTTAGTCCCAACCCTGTGCCTCCAAAGCGTCGGGTCGTGGATGCATCGGCCTGGCTAAACTTCTCAAAGATCACCCCTTGAACGTCTTCTGCAATGCCGACACCTGTGTCATTCACCTCAAAGTCAAAGTTAATTTTTCCACTATCCAAGTGTCTGGAGCGCGCCCTGATAAAAATATAACCATCTGGCGTAAATTTTGTCGCATTGCTCACCAGGTTGAGGAGTATTTGCCTAACTCTTCCAGGGTCACCGATGACATATCGATCAAGATCTGGGGAGAAACTAACGAGTATTTCAATCCGGTTGTCTTTGCACTTGGGGGCCATAAGTTCAACGATATCTTCGATCAACTCTTGCATGTCGAAAGGGATTAAATCTAGATCAAGTTTTCCAGCTTCAATTTTAGAAAAATCCAGAATATCATTTATCAGGGTCAATAACGCGTTTGCTGATTTCATCGTCGTCTCAGCAAAGTTATGCTGTTTAGATGTCAGGGACGTATCCATTAACAAGCCGGTGGCACCAATAATGCCGTTCATTGGCGTTCGAATTTCATGGCTCATACTGGCCAAAAAATCTGATTTCACCCTGTTTGCGGCCAGGGCTTTTGATGCCGCAGCATCCAGTTCCAGGTTTTTCTCTTCCAAACCTTTATTGGCTTCATTTAAATCTTCAGTCCGCTTTAGCACAATCTGATTTAAATTTTCGTTGAAATTTTTGAGAGAAACAGCCATTCCCTGAAAAGCGGTTGAGAGTATTTTTGCTTCCTGCCATCCCTTGGTGACAGGTTTTATATCGAACTCTCCCTTGGCGAGATGATTGGTCAGTGCTGTTAATCTCTCAATCGGCCTGGCAATGTAATAAGCCATCGCAATCCCGGCGATGATTGAGAAAATAGCGATAAAAATACCCAACCAGATCAGAAACTGATTGGCCTCTTCAACTTTGCTCTCTATTTCAGCCTCGTCAATTTTAACAACCAACCCCCAATCCAGTTCTGGAAAGTACCGGGTATAGGCTACGACAGGTTCTTCACGGTAATCCGGGGTATCCCGCATTACCAATTCATTGCCAAGTAAGGCCTGCGTAATGGGTATATCCAGACGATCTTTGGATACCCGTCGTTTGAAGACGGCATTGGCTTCATATTTAAGCGGCGCCACAAATAACGCGTCTCCGTTTTCAGCCCGAATAGCGATCAGCCACTCTCCGGTATTACCCAGCCCGGTACGATCTGCAATCAAGTCAAACAGGAAAGAAGCAGCAAATTCAATGCAAATATACCCCACAGTGCGGCCTTCGTATTCCAGTCTAGACATACTGGCAACGATGGCTTCTCCCTTATTTATCAATCGAATAACATTGCCTTCTTTAGGGATTTCAAAAAAACTCGCCGGGTTAATACCACCATCTGTTGATGTGACCCTCTGCCCTGCAGGATCAAAAATACTAATCGCCTTAAGACGATCCATGTTGCCCTTCGCATCCAGAAGAATTTTCATTATTTTCTGTTTATGTTCTGGTGCCTGATTTTGGTTCCAACGGTCCAGGCTTATTCTCATTTGTGTCCGACTGGAAATAAGCGCGGTATTATCCCGAATACCAGCAAGTACTGCGAGAACCCGTTTTTTCGCAATCAGGGAAACGGCAGAAAGCTCTTGTTCCACCTGAAGGTGATATTGTTTGGAATTAAATTGAGTGAAATATTGGAAACCGAGGAAAAACGGTACAACGGAAACAATCAAAAAAGCTGAAATCAATACATGCTTTAATTTCATTATTACAAATTCCTACTCAACACTTTGATCAGTGTTGTACCTGTGAAATTAACGAGCATTTATGGGGCACTAACAGATTTCAAACATCGCCCTACTTCAATCAGCATAACCGCAAACCCTTAATTATTTTTTATCACAAAGATTGGTAAAAAATCTCTCTTATCCTGGGAACACACGATGGCTCCCCAGATGGGGCCTGGTTAATATGGGGGTTAATATGGGGGTTAATATGGGAGTTATGATGAAAAGTTGGGATTACAAAGTCCGAAAATACGGCCCGCAAAACTGAATATGACACTGAATACGGCACTGAATACAGCTGACGATTTGAGATTTACTCAACCACGTTCTCTAACGGTTTTCTATTGATAAAATAGTCGATGGTGGTGCGTCTAAACTCTACATCGTTATCGTTCCATTCTTCGTGGTAAGAGAGAAACTTGAGCAGAGTTTTCTTCGTTAAGAGTGCATTGACTTTTCTGATCACATCTTGTCCGAAGGCATCATTATTACAGGCGACGTACACATTTTTATAGAGATTATGTTCTTTAAGCGGGTAGGCGATATAGTCGTCTTCCAAATTGTTTATCCGCATCTGGGTTCTGATTGTCGTGGGATACCCCAGGGTATAATCCGCGCGGTCATGTGCTAACAGGCTTAAGTCGATAACGTTTTCACTGCTGAATTGCTCTATCAAATTCGTCTGTCCAACATAAGGTAACAGATAGGGATGTAGAACCGGGTAACGACTTTGTTTTGCGTCTTTATTAAAGTCCACGTTCATGATGATTAATTGCAAATCCGATTGTTTCAGCAGATCTCGTAGCGACACAACCGTACCCTTGGGGCCAATCCGGGTCTGATGGCGTTTGTGAAAAATAGCCACATGGGGTGGGGTGAAACTATAAGGTTTTGACAGCAGTAGTTTATCTGGGAAAAACCCGCCCCAGAGGTGAGCTGAACACCGGTTGGGCTTTAAAACTTCTCTGCTCCACCGTGGGATATTCACATGACGGATGGTATGTTCATATTCCGGCAAATTGTCGATGAAGAATTTTAAAAACTTATCCGCATAACCCTGATCTTTCCAAGGTCCTGATATAATGAATTCAGGGGGCAAGTCCCATACAAACCAAAGCAGTGGTTCTTTTTCTTTTACGGTCTCTTGGGCGTAAGAAACCGAACTCAAGGCGGAAAAAGAGAAAAAAAGGCCAAAGGCCAATAATAAAGACTGAAATTTTTTACCCCATATCTTTAGAGTAGGGCTCAGATGACAGACACAATTTCTCGCGACAAACGTTACGGGGAGAGATAATGCCAAGATGGTTCGGGTTCCTATTGAAAGTAAATCATTACGGGCCGGGTTGCGTTTACGCCTGATCTAGATTGTAACACACATGTTAGCCTTTAGAGAAGTAGCCTAACCAACATGATTGATACAATTATCCTCAGCCCTGTTTATAATTCTCAAGGGCAGATCTTCCATGGCCCGATTAACGTTTGCTGTCATTATATTGACAAGCGGTACGACATCATCCTTACGTCCCTCCATACAGGCGTCCAAGATATCGCCGGCATATTTGGCAACGCCAATGACACCCATGGAACTCGATATGCCTTTTAAGCTGTGTGCCTCATGTTCAATGACATCATATTCAGCCCTTGCCACGGCTTTATTTAAGAGCGCCATGATTTCCGACAATTGTTCCAGATAGTCCTGTATCAATTCGTTGACAACCTCTTGCCCAAAGTCATCAACCATCCGCTCCAGCACCAAACCATCGACGACTTCAACTTCGCCGGAATCAACTTCAATGAGATCAATTTTGGCGGGATCAGTTTCGGTGGGGTCAATTTCAATGGGATCTACTTCGATAGGAACGACGTCCTCCACAACAGCACTCTCAGGTTTGGTCTCTTGACCCGGCATACCAACGTTCACTGCAGGATCGGAATGACGTCCCCATTTAGCAGTGATTTCCTGTAATTTTTTCCGGTCCAGCGGTTTAGAGACATAATCACTCAAACCAGCATCCATAAATTTTTGCTTATCCCCCTTCATCACATGTGCGGTCGCAGCGATAATCGGAATACGACTATTGTCATCGTTGAGCAGGCGAATTTGCCTTGTCGCCTCCAACCCATCCATTACCGGCATCTGAATATCCATCAAAATCAAGTCATATCGGTTATTACGCGCAGTTTCGAGGGCTTCCATACCGTTTGTGGCGATATCCACCTGATGACCCATTTTGTTCAAAAATCCAATGGCAACTTTGCGGTTGGTACGGTTGTCTTCAGCAAGCAAAATTTTTAATGGTGTTATTGTATCCAACGCAAGTTGGGTACGGCACGGGAGAAGAACTTCATCTTCAATAACAATCCCCAGAGCTTTGGCAATGCAATTGAAAAGTTCCTTGCGCCTAACGGGACGCGCCATATAGCCGTTGAAGCCTTTTTGGAGTGCTCGTTTTTCATCTCCACCTCTATGGGTTGATGAGGTCATGATCAGTTTGAGACTGGAAAGCGTGTCATCGCTTCGTATCAATTGGGCCACATCATCGCCGGATAGGTACGGCATGCAATGATCAATCACAGCAACATCAAAACCATTTCCATGTTTTGCGTAGGATCGTACGAGATCCAGGCCCTCTACTCCGCCGTCAGCAGAACTCACTTCACAGCCAATCGATTGAAGATAAGAGGTGAATACCTGTCGGTTGGTCTCATTATCATCCACAACCAAGACAGAGAAACCAGCCAATGCTGAGTATTTTAAATGTAGTGGAATTCGATTTTTCGCCTTCTTAGGAAAGGTCAATTCAAACCAAAAGACGCTGCCTTTCCCCATCTCGCTGGATACACTCAGCTCCCCCCCCATCAGGGTTACCAGCTTACGGGTAATGGACAAACCCAGACCGGATCCTTCATGGCGGCGTGTCAGGGATGCATCTACTTGAGTGAAATCATCAAACAAATGGGGAATAAAATCGTCTGGGATGCCAATCCCGGTATCTTGAACTTCAAAGCGAAACGACACATCTTTCTCGCTCTCCCCCAGAACCGCGACACTAACATTGACCATTCCCTGATCCGTGAATTTTATGGCGTTTCCGACAAGATTATTCAGGGCTTGGCGTAAACGGACAGGATCTCCTTCCACAGCCACGGGACTTCCTGGTGTGATATAAGACCCCAGTTCCACGCCTTTATCCCGGGCGCGAACCCCAAGAATTTCCAATGTTTGTTCAACGAGTTCGTCGAGGTAAAACTCCTCCTCGTCCAATTCCAATTTCTCATCGCCTATCTTTGAAAAATCAAGAACATCATTGAGAAGGGCCAGTAGAGAACGTGCTGATTCCAAAATTGTATTCGCCTGACTACGCTGGGGAGAGGTCAGGTCTTCATCCAACAACAATTCGGACATCCCGATAACCCCGTTCATAGGAGTGCGGAGTTCATGACTGATCGTTGCAATAAAATCAGATTTTGCACGGCTACCGGCTTCGGCTTGGGTCGTTGCGATCTCCAGCGAATAAGTACGATCAGTTATGCGTTGTTCCAATTCCCTATTCAGGTCCTTGTAGCGTTCTTCTGCACCATTCCGCTCATCCACTGCTATTTGCAGATTATCCACCATACGATCAAACGCAGCAGAAAGTTGGCCGATTTCATCGTTTCGGTTTATACCCGTTTTATTGCTAAAGTCCCCCTCGCCAATAGCAATGGCACCCCGTTTTAGACGCTGTAGTGGTCCGGATATGGAACGGGCGACAGCAAGGCCGATCACAATACTGGCAAAGACAATCAATACGGCGAGCGCTGTGGTTATCGTGGCGATGGTATTGAGTTTATCTCGGTTTGTTTGGGTTTTCTGGGAAATGTCGACCATTCGACTAAAAATATCACTTGAATTAGCCTGCTTCTTATTAGCGAGCGATATGATGAAATTTGAGATCGTTGCATTCAGCTCGATATAGTTCTCTGACTCAAGGAGCTCTTTGGCCTCCTTATTTTTCTGGGCCTCGGTCAGGCTGATCATCTCTTTTTCCAAGGTTCCAAGCTTAAGACTGGTTCCCCGGAGATTGCTATAGATGGCAATTTCGTCCTGATTTTCTGTACTCTTAACGACTTGATCGAATGTATCCAATAACTCCTTGGTCACCCTCTTATATTGAAGGCTATATCCAACATTATGAGTAAGAACATACTTGTAGGCTAAATAAGATAGCTCTGTCCTCCGAGAAACAATCCTCTCAGTATGTTTCGATTGGGATACAGCGCGACCAAGGCTAGAGACTTCTCGGCTCAGATCATCGACAACCGGGTTCAATGCATTGATATTGATAACAATAACGGCTCCAAGCCCCGCGATAAGAATGGAGGATGCAAGGTAGCCTATCAAGATTCTCGTTTGGAGCTTCATTTCAAACTCTTTACAATTTCCGAGGCATGTATCGTTTCAAGGTCAATCGGTTTTTCAATCACCCCCTTTTTGATAAAAAAATCAGAGATAATTTGGCCCGTCTGAAACAACGAGGTGGTGTCTCCTGTCTTTTCAAACCCCCTGATATTCTCATCCAAGTTAGGAAAAATATTGCCCTGAATTGCCCTCTTAAGACTTCCTGGGGATACGTTTGAGGCTTTGGACATAATTGCATAGGCTTCATTCTCATTTGCGGCACGGAACTTGAGGGCATGGAACAGGCACTTGACAAACTTGCGAACATCCTCTAGACGTTTTTCAACTAATTCCGAGTTAAACATCAAGACATCGGTGACCATTCCCGGCACGTCTCTCGTGCTTGCAAGAACCCTGTTTCCACTTGCCATCGCCTGGGACTGATAGGGTTCCCAAGTTTGCCCGGCATCAATTGTCCCCTCAGCCAAAGCCTGGGGCACATGCCTGGCAGGCACAGGTATAATGTTTACATCACTTTCCGCCAGTCCGTTCATCCGCAGGAGCTCTATGAGTAAGATGTGATTAACATCGTTCAATAGGTCAACGCTCACAGTCTTACCTTTTAGGTCCGAAATAGTCTTAATACCCTGCGTACCAATAAGGACATCTGCACCATTTGAGAAATCAGCGATATAGACAATTTTCAGAGGAACCCCTTCGGCAGCAAGCATCAATGCGTCTGATTGCAATCCGAAAAGAGCATCAGACTTACCCTCCTTGAATTGATTGATCGTGTCTTCGACCTCTTCAACGAGTGTAAGCTCAACATCAAGGCCTTCTTCCTTGAAGCAGCCTGTTTCCTGAGCGACGAAGGAATGAATATATCCTGGCCACGAATCTTGAGAAATCTTGATCGAATTATGTGATGTACTGTTAGGGCTCAACTGCCATAGCGTTATTCCTACACCCACGAACAATAGGGCTACCAGTCCAATACACACCGTATATTTGTTGGTTTTCATCTGGAAGATCCTCTAATTTTGTAAAAAAATCCATGTGATCTATTGTTCTGGCCATGGTTCTGGCCACTGCCCCGCGATACCTCTCTTTAACTGCCAAGCCCAGCGAATTCAGATGAACATTCACACCCTCTGATCCCCCTTAATATTCACTATCAACAACTTGTGGGATAACGCCGATAGAACTAGCCTGATCAAACCCACCGCTGGCAAATCTTGGCATCAGATAACAACCATAGGGAATAGTATATTTTTGGTGAAATTTTTATATTTTGAATTCCAGCATCCTATTTCCTTTTGAAAATATTGGTAAATTCAAACGCGGAACAATTCCCTCAAGCTAATACCACAAATTACATTATCATTTAATTATTAAAATACAATTACCTATAGTTGTGTGATTTTAAGAAAAAGAGAGACTGGATACTTAAAATAATAACCGATAAAAAGCATCATTCGCTATGAGTTAAAAATAACTTCAGACTTAGGAGCAGGATCCATTAAATCGACAGTGCTGGTTTGCCAGATTATTCCTGCGAGAAGGCGCTCCAAAAAAAGGTGTATCCAAAAAATGCCCGCGTCCTTCTTTAGGAAAAACCCCTTAATTTTTTGGTGATCTTCTGAATTTTCTGGTGAGTAAAATCATCGCTATATATCTGATTAATAATGAGTTACTCTTTTATTATTAACAGCGACACTCTAAAACAATATTCACAAGCTCATTCAAAATATTAATACAAAGCAGCTATCATTTAATTCTTGGAATACTAAAGGTTAGTTTAGGATAATGGACACTAAAGCCACTCTTCATCTAGTGTGCGGTAAGATCGCTTCGGGAAAATCCACCTTGGCACGACAGCTTTCGACTGATCAGAAAGTTATTTTGATCAACGAAGATACTTGGCTTTCCCGGCTTTATCCCGATGAAATTACTTCTATTAAGGACTATGTTCGCTGTTCATCCAGACTGCGCAGTATTATGGAAGATCACATCCAGTTGTTGTTGCAAGCGGGTCTCTCCGTAGTGCTCGACTTTCCGGCCAACACTCTGGATATTCGCCAGTGGATGCTGAGCATTTCAGAACGCGCAGGTGTGCCAAATTGCCTGCATTATTTAAATGTATCCAACAAAACTTGCAAAGAACGCCTGCACATACGTAATGCCTCTGGCTCTCACGAGTTTAACCCAACCGACGAGCAGTTTGACCAAATTACCTCTTACTTTGTGCCTCCAACCGCTGACGAAGGCCTTGTGATCAAGCTATATGAGGAATAACTCTCAAGAGGGTGTTCTGAAAAAACAAAGCTCTCCCCAATCTTCTGGTCAATCTTCTGCCCAGTCTTCTAATCAGGATCAGGCTTCTAATCACTCGCAGAGCTTATCTGGACAATCACCGGATCTGTCACCGGGCCAATTATCGGGGCAATTATCTGCAAACCGACTTTATCTCGGTGTTGGCCTTATGGCTCTGGCAATGATTGTGGTGCCGGGAATGGATGGCATTGCCAAGTACCTAAGCACAGATCATTCGACCTCACAGATCGTTTGGTCACGTTATATCTTTATGACTGTGATCTTATTGCCGTTCATTTTGTTGCGCTATCGACGTGAGGTACTACGCCCGAAATCTCCAGCTCGGCAAGGTTTACGTGGCCTTTTGATCATCGGCTCTAATTTTTTGTTTTTTTGGTCTCTCGCCTATCTGCCCATTGCCGATGCACTGGCTCTTTTGTTTGTCTATCCGCTGGCGATCACCGTGATGTCCGGCCTGATCCTAAAAGAAAAGGTCGGGCCAAGGAGATACGCCGCAGTCGTTGTCGGATTTCTCGGCGTATTACTGGTTCTAAAACCCGAAGCAGGCAACATCAGCACCCCCGCCTTACTTGCGATTGCGGCCGGGATACTACACGGCGGATACATTGTTCTGACGAGGTCCATCGCCCACGAGACACCTGCCATCGTCACCCTGTTTTATACTGGTATCGTCGGCTGCCTGGTGATGTCTCTCTTTGTCCCGTTTTACTGGTCAATGCCCACCGCTGACAGCTGGTTTTGGATGGTTATGCTCGGTCTTTGTTCTGGTCTTGGTCACTTCCTGCTAACTAAGGCCTGTGCGCTGGCTCCGGCGTCTATTCTGGCACCCCTTGGATATGTCGAAATTATCTCAGGCACCTTGATCGGGTACTTTATCTTTGGTGATTTTCCCGACCTTCTGACCTGGGCTGGCATTGCCGTGATTTGTGGCAGCGGGCTCTTCATCGTCTTGCGCGAAGCCCAGCTGAAAAAGCGTGGAACGACCTAAGGTCCTGACCTTAAACTACCTTAATACCGGATAAGATTTAAAGACATCCCGACGTAGAATCTCTCACGGCCCGAACACCCCTACACAATGATTACGAGTAGAGCTGCACACGTAACAAAACCATGGGGGAGAAGAAGATACAGTCATGCACAAATCTTTAAATAATTGACCTTACAATGGAAATTTAATCGCGTAAGCTAAGGTCAAATATTATGCAGATCGATGAGAATAGTTGATTGAACAAGAATAATACCGACGCCCTTTCCTTTCCATCGCAAATTGTTAGCGGTGCTATCTTATTATCACTTATGATAGTTTTCTGGATGGGCTGGGTTATTTATGATGTCTCTCGTTTTACCGAACAAACCAAAACAAAGTTTCTCCCGCTAGAGCGCCTTCATGGCGAAATACTCCAGTACGATGAAATTTTGACAATGTCTGCCAGGATGGCTACTTCAACGGGCGAAAAATCCTGGATTGAACGCTACCTTCACTATGAACCCCTCCTTGATGGTGCAATCAAAAAAGTCATCGACCTTTCTCAAAACAACAACATGGTTGATGCCGTACAAGAAACCAACGATGCCAACGCCAAACTTGTCGAAATGGAGCATCGATCTTTTGATTTGCTCAAAGAAGGACGTACTGAGGAAGCCAATACCCTTTTATCTAGTGAAATCTACAGCCAACAAAAAATCATATATGCCAGAGGAATGGGAAACCTTCTAAATCAGCTTAATAAGATTATCGAAAATCGTATCGTGGACCAGCGGTATAAAAACACCCTATCGATCGCAGGAATTTTCGCCCTGCTTTTCATGACGTTTCTCACCTGGATTGCAGTCTACAGATCGATAACCCGGTGGCGCGGAGCCCTTAGCCATAACATTGCCAAACGGGAAGAGGCCGAAGCCGCCCTCAGCAAATCACACAGCGAATTGGAACAAAAAGTCAAGGAACGCACCACCGACATTAAAGCCGAACTAAACTACTACCGACTAAAGTCGGTAGGTTTTGGGTAGGGCCGACTAAAAGTCGGCTTCGTGTCTAAAGAGCGTGCTTCGCACGCAACTTAGTTTTTTTACCGCATAGAATGCGGTGGTTTTAACCATTTGTGAGACAATAAATGAACGCAAAGAGATCGAGGTCGCGCTCAAAAAAAGCGAGACCCGTTTTAAGGATTTTGCGGCCTCTGCCTCTGACTGGTTGTGGGAAATGGATAAAGATCTTCGTTTTATATATTTCTCAGAGCGCAACAAAGAGATAACCGGTTTTGAGCCCACGCTCTATATCGGCAAGTCACGGCGAGAAGTTGCCGTCGGAAAAACCTCTGACGAAAACTGGCAACGTCATTTTGAAGATTTAGATAACCACCGCCAATTTCGGGATTTTCGGTATAACCTTACAAGAGCGGACAATACCAAACTGACGGTAAGTATCAACGGCAAACCCGTGTACGATGAAGACGGGAATTTCGCAGGCTATCGCGGCTCAGGAAGCGACATCACAAAACAGCGAATGGCTGAAGATGCCCGTGATGAAGCTTTTCGGGAAGCTGAACTGGCAAACAAGAGCAAATCAGAATTTTTGGCGACGATGAGCCATGAGTTTCGCACTCCCCTGAATGCCATTCTCGGTTTTAGTGATGTCATGCGATCACAGTTCTTTGGCCCCTTGGGTTCCGATAATTACATAGAATATGCCAATGATATTCACGTCAGTGGCGAACACATGCTGGCCCTGGTAAACGATGTTCTGGATATTGCGGCGATCGAAGCAGGCAAACGTCCCTTTACCAAGGAACCCTGTGCCTTGGATAATTTGATAAAGGGTACCATCAGAAGCGTTGAGCAGGCTGCAAAAAAGGGCGGCCTTTCTCTCACATCTGATATCCCGGTCGATTTACCTGTGCTTTATGCCGATGTTCGGTCCATTCGCCAAATTTTTCTCAACTTACTTTCTAACGCGATCAAGTTTACCAACTCACATGGGGAGGTTAAAATTTCTGCTCGGGCTTCTGAGCAGGAATTATTCGTTAAGATAAGTGATACAGGCATTGGCATCCCAGCCGATAAATTGCCCGATATAACCAAACCGTTTTCTCAACTACACACAAACCCGCATACCACACAAATAGGTACAGGCCTTGGGCTTTCCATCGTGGTATCCCTTGTTGAAGCCCACGATGGAGAACTGGATATCAAAAGCGGGGTCGGGGTTGGAACAACTGTAACCGTAGCGTTTCCCTTGAATTAGCCCGGTTCTTAGTTCTTGATCTCTTATTTGTTGGCCTCTTAATTGTTAATAGAGGCTTGATAGGCACTCACCAATTTCGCAGCTTGAACACCAACGTCCTCTTTGGATTTACCAGGTTTATAGAGCGCGGAGACCATGCCCATGGCATAGACACACCCGCACAAAAACAAATCGACATCGGTTATGAGCTTATCCAACGCGACAGCACCACCCGAAGATAAGGCCAAAGCTCTATACAAAGAAGGGAGAGTGTTCCTCCTCCCCCCCCTCTAATCACACTTGTATGAATTACTAACCTGAATAACCCAGTGCGGGTTAATCGTAACGCGTTGGCTGAGTTGGCCAATCAAGAATGCTGCAATCCTTGGTATTGGCAATCGTGCGGAGATACACATTGCGATCTAGCAACGCATTACCTTCGATGCCGTCAGCATTTTTAAAGTCCGCCAATCCCGGCCAAATCAAGGCTCCCACAATAATATCTTGGGTATCATCCGAATTATTCTTCGAAATTTTATACGTCGCAACTTCGGTGTTTGTCTTGTACTCGGTCCCCATATCTATGCAAGACATCAGCTGATCATTTGTCTGCTTAATATTCACGGCATTCGGGTCACGCGTTTGCGCACAGGCCGCAACAAACAGAGCTAGAACGACCAGCAACAGGTTGGATTTTTTCACCAAATTCTCCGGGGTTAGCCCTTTTGACAGAGCCGTTACAAGTAAGGAGCAACAGCCATAGCAAACAGATATAACGATTACAACTATAGAACGTTATTTTAGGAATATAATCTTCCGTGTCGTTATTGAGAGACTTGGTTACACACTTGGTTAAATGATCCTTTTCGGGATAAAAATCACCAGAAAATTCGCAATCAACAGGGCCACGCCAAGGAAATAAAACGCCGAGATCAACCCATAGAGATCGGCAAGCGCCCCACCTATAATCGGCGCAAAGATGGTCATGGCGGACTGTATCCCGAACAGAACAGATGTCGCTGTGCCCCCCATATGAGGCGGGGTCATGTCCATGAGCCAGCTATGGACCACTGGCCGGATGGCAAAAAGGCCAAACCCGAGCACCGAAATCCCCGCGACAAAAACGGTGGGATTGTCGATCAGAGTTATCAGTAGCAACATCACCGTGGTCAGACCAAGTCCGCCGACGATCAAGGGGCGACGGCCAATTCTGTCCGACCAGATCCCTGCAAGTGGAGCCGCGATGAGACCAGAGGCCTGAAAGGCAAACAGTGCCAAGGCCATTTGAAACGGTGGTAACTCCATCTCGTTCGCCAGGTATAGTGGCAGAAAAACCAACAGGCCCATCTGAGCCATATTGCGAAACCCTGACATACAACAAAGCACCATCACCGCCCGATTTTTCAGCAGAGCACCAACTCCACTTAGATACTCTTTGAAATTGATCGTAGGAGCCTCATCATGGGCGGGAGTATTAGATCCTTTGCGCCCAGTTCTTCCCACAAAACAAAGTAACAGCACGACCACCACCAGTGGCACCACAACACTGGCTTCCATGGTCGTGCGCCAACTCAAAGCCGCCAATATCGGCGCCATTACGACTGGGGCGACGGCATCACCTAGATTTGCCCCGAGTGCATGAATGGAGAGCACAAATCCCCGCCGATCAGGATAGCGGATCGACAGATAAGATATCGCCGCAGGGTGCCATAAATTATTGGACGCCCCGATAAAGATCATGCAGATCACCAAAACGAAAAACAGGCTGGCATTGCCCATAAGGAAAATCGCCACCGCCCCGATCAGAAGCGAAACCACCTGCCACAACACCCGGCGTCCGGTCATATCCACCACCGGACCGCTGATGAAGTTGGCTCCAAAGGACGCCACCGAAAAGATCGAGGCAAACAACCCGGCCTCGACATAACTCAAGCCCAAATCCCGCGCCATAAACGGCAGCAGAAACTAAACTACTACCGACTAAAGTCGGTAGGTTTTGGGTAGGGCCGACTAAAAGTCGGCTTCGTGTCTAAAGAGCGTGCTTCGCACGCAACTTAGTTTTTTTACCGCATAGAATGCGGTGGTTTTAACCATTTGTGAGACAATAAAACGTCGCAATCACCCAATGCGTCGCGCCATGGCCAAGCCCGACGAGATATATCGGCGTGTCCTGTTTAACTTGGGCGAAGGTTGTAACGGTCTTGCTCATGAATTTTCTGTAACATAATGCTTGGATCTGAGAGCCAAAATCTGGGGAGATGTTTCTCGATAACATTTTATACCGAGCTTTAACTCAATTCGGACTTTATAGACACTCTAACAAGTTCACCAATATTTAAATTTACTTGGATAGAATAACTGGCGGCAGCACGATAAAATCAATCGCGAAAGTAAGATAATAGCATGGCTCCAATCCGCAAGGTTTTCGGTTGCGTTCCACTTAAGGTACTCCGCTTTCTTGTCTATTTGATAATAGCTCAACTCACACTGAGTGCATTTATCGAGAGAGCCTCAGCTGAGCCAATCGAGATATTAATGGTCTTATGGCGCGGAGAAACAGAAGCCGAACGCGGTTTTCGAGATAAATTGGAAAAGGCAGGGGTGGATGCTCGGATCACAGTTTACAATGCCGATCAAGACCGAAAAGCACTCGCAACCGCCCTGAGAACCGGGGAGCTCAAGGTAGATACCTTTGATTATATTTATACATTCGGCACGACCGTATCCCATGTGGTTAAAACGAATATCAAAAACAAGGTGCCTCAAGTTTTTTGTGTCAGCTTTAACCCTGTAAAATCAGGCTTGGTCAACAGTTTCAAAGGGTCTGGCGGTAATATAACTGGCGTAAGCAGTCTCATACCAATAGGACAAAGCGTGAAAATCGCCACCTCAATATTCAGAGTGGGCCATCTCGCAGTATTGTTTAATCCGCGTGAACAAAACTCTTATATTCAGGTCGATGAACTCATTATGCTAGGACAGAAAATTGGCATTCAGATAACCCCCGTCAGGGTTGCACCGACAGATGCTTTCCTGGATCAGGTTTTAAGCCAATTAACGATAAATGATGGCCGCTTCGATACTGTACTCATCCCAGGGGATTCCTACCTAAAGAGCCAAGCTGCCAAAGTTATGGCTGCTTTACGGAAAACGAACCTTAAGACCATAGCCAATAGTGTAGATTATATACGTGAAGGTGCTTTGATAGGCATGGTTGCGGATTTTTACACCATCGGTCAAAGTTGTGGCGATACTTTACTTCGTGTTCAATCAGGTAAAAATATTGCCCAGATGCCCATAGGCACGATCAAGTTTCCCGATATAATGATGAACCAAGATACAATCCAAAGGCTGAATATTAAGATCCCCCCCGAAATGGAGCAAAAAATTCACCTCATCGCCTCAGAAACCGACGGTAGTTCCTAAGGCTAGTGCCTGATGGGCAGACGGCCTTTCTAAGAAATCATCTCCCTGATCCAACCAACTGAGAAAAAAAACTTCTCTTATGACAGAGCTTTCTCTTTGCTATCTACGTAACCTCTAATGCCTGTTTTATATATTTCGTGTTAAGTGACTTTTTTGGCCAAAGGGTACGACAACTAGAATCAAAACAAGCGACAACAGAGCGAAGTTACAAAAGGAAACTGTAGAGAAGAGATCTCAGCGGTGAAGCAGATCATAGCCCCAAAGCCAGTGATTTCTTACGCTTTTGAATGCCTGCCATCAGACTGTCAGTTAGTTCTTCTGGGAAGTCCGCAGGCAACACTTTAATCGTTTTTTCAATGGCCTGCTCAATGTTGTCATCGACGTCTTGCAGAATATCAGTGACAAGCGTGACACCAAAATCAGCACTTTTTGCTGTTTGTAAAAAATGCCGAACGGCGACGTTGTCCAGTCGATAATGATTGTTATCCCCCAGTGACATTGCGAGCTTCATTTGAGTATGTCTGATCTGACCATCATCCAGTGCTTTTTGTGCAGAAAGAATGTCGTAAAGCGGGGTCATTGTGAACCCGCCGGGCTTTAGGGCGATACTAAAATTCTTGGCATGTCCGTCCGTCGCCCCCAAAAGCCAAAACAGAGTCTGAGCCTTCATAAAGGCGGTTTGATCTTCAGTTGGTGTATTGCTTGCCTTTAAAAGAGCCATGCAGTCGATAATGTTTGGCCCGCCATCTGATTGATATTTCTGGCTTGGCGGTACGGCAAGCGCTTGGCAAAAATCTTCTTGTGGAATGCGAATAAGTTTATCTGGCCCGAGCCACCGCCTGTCAAAGCGCTCAATAACAAGAGCTTTGATGTCATCAAATTTCTGGATGGCCACATCCGCAATTTTTAACCCCATGAATTCACAAAATTTCATGCAGAAAAATTCGTTTTCAACACTGTCTTGAAGATCAATACCGTTTGGCAACGTCCCAAGCTGTGTTTTCAATATATGGGTCGTTGGGGTCATCCCAACCGGGCGAAGCCATTTACTGTTATGCTTTAACAGTCCGGTTTTTTCCTGCGCCCCTGCTATTGATATGCGAAAATAGTCTTCGGCTTCCATGCCGAGAGGACTTGGTTTAAGATCCCGCAAAATTTGTGCAATATCCGTGTCGGATACATCTTTTCCTTCTATAGAGGTAAAAGTTTCATAGTGCTTATTTTCTGGTACAAATTGCAGAGCACCAACGCAGTCGCGACCAATTTCCTCAAGCATACTGAGCGCATCAAGCCCACGGGCACTTACTTTGATTGCAACACGCTCCCTTATCGCTGGGTTATCTGGCAAGAGGTTTTCCAGATATGAAATAACGGGTGCCCCTTGATGCGGCCTTTCAGAGAGAGGGAGTGACAATGAAATCGGAAACGCCCCGTCAAGCGCAAGCCATTCTGGACTGTATCCAAAACCAATTGCCCCTGAACGCGCCATATGAACAAATCCCACCTCACGCCCGTTGAGAAGAACGCGTAGAGCTGTTCTTTTGCTCATAGTATAAGATCTTCAAGCTTTATACTGGTTGCCTTATCGCGGGACAGAAGCTCGAATTCCAGCTCCAAAGCTTCGAGAACGCTGAAGATTGTTCGCATTTGCGTGCCCGGATCACCATTTTCCAGTGAAGAGATTGTTGCCGTGCGTAAGTTTGTTCTGGAACTGATATCCTTTTGCGTAAGCCCCTTTTTTTTACGCGCGCGCCTGATGGCTTCGCCAAGTTGTTTTGTATTTCGCGCAGTGAGCTTCATGGAGAACTCCTATATTTACGCTATAGCGTATCATGCTGAAAATTACGCTGCAAAGTAAATTTAACAAAATTACGCTATAGAGTATACTTAACATTCCAAAAGGCCATTTATTAACTCAAGAAAGCCATGGTTCTGTACCGCTAACGCCGGAGCAAACAACGTAACAAAACAAACCACGCAGCAACTAGAAATTGTTGAAATTAATTACAACTTCAAATAACCTCCATCAAGTCGCAATCTATGCACTTAAGCTAAACCAACGGGGGAACACATGGGATCAAAGATACAGTCGATTGGTGGAATTTTTGTTTCTCTAGCATTGGCTTTTTACATGGCCTATGCGGCGTTGCAGGATGGCCCCGTTCAGTCCCTCTCAAGCAAAGACAGATCTGTTTTCAACTTTTTGGCGGATATCATTAATATCGCCGTTGAGAACTTTGGCTCTATCCCGGCGGCCTGTTTGTTTGCTGGGCTTGGTCTTTTAAATACTTTTTGGATCTGGAAGAAAATGAAGCGGCAACCCGCCGTTGAGGCGTAAGGTAATGTCTAATCAAATTTCATTCGAAGAAAAAGAACTACAAAAGAAGTTACGCCATTATATTAAAACGAATGAAATAGAAATCACACCAGACAATAATGTGCTTGTTAATTGTGATTTTATTTGTCAGGAATTTCCTTGGAGAGGGGAGTATATCCAGTGGAAGGCTGTTCCAAACTCTGAATATTATCAGGTTAAAATTCCCTATAGACCAGAAGAAAGTCGGGATTTTACGACCCGGATTATTGAGAAAAATAATCTGCAAGGACAAGTTACTCTTTATGGAGACGTAATACTCCAGAATAATTATCGCATGGATATTTCATTACTCCCTTCTGTTCTTTGGGATTTCATGCCGATACCAATTTGCCTCTATGCTGTTAATCCTGAACAAAAATGGTGTTTCAGCTTTAATTCCTACGACGACCTCAATTTTGGCTATGCACTGGAAAAAGCCTCAACGAAATAGCCAAAGAGAGAATAAAATTCCCCACGTTATATCGTGATGAATTGTAACTCGGTGCTCAAGCTATGATCCTAATTATCTCACAACATTAGGATCATAAATGGCTCAGGTAATGGATCATGCCGAAAAATTATACGGCAAACCGAGAGTAATTCGTCAAAATAAACGACAGACAAATCGACAACTCTCACTTGAAGAGAATACACAAAATTTGTTTGGGCTTGAGCCTGGAATTAGAAGGGCGACGTTCATTCCCACCCCGGCTGGTGGTTTAGCGGGTGATAAAGGACCAATTGACTGGACGGATTGGAGAGCACCGGAAATACTTTATAGCGCTCTAAAAACCTTCACTCTTCCAGGGCATGCTCTTGAGGGCGGAAGCTTTACACGCCAAGATACTTTTGATGCCGCTTCCAATTTAACAGGTGGCGGCTTTTTGTCTGGTGCCGTTGTACCGAAAGCAGGCGTCAAAGGCGCAGCCGTACTTGGTATGGGTGGAGCAAGAACTCCCCTTTACAAGCGGTCGACATCATCCGTAAAGGAGTTTTCCAACGAAATTGCCAAGGTACTCAAGACCAAAGATTCATCCATAGGAAAAGTTTTCAGAGAAGATCTTGGAGAAATAACAATTGATTTTGGTAACTCTAAAAAAGGCCTTAAGCATATTATCAAAAAAAGAACCGAAAAAGATAATATTGATGGAGATGCCTTTGCAAGAGAACGTTTGCCTGAAATATTAGCGAAAGGCAAACTCAAAAAACTTGTAGGAAAAAATTACGAGAGAAGAGCAATCATAGAAACTCCGAATGATCGCGTTATTCTTAGCTTAATGAGAGACGACAAAAAAGAAGTATGGCTTATGACAGGATATGAAAACCACTAAGCAATTGATACTGTAAGTATTATTAATATTATATCCTTTTTATCCCCCTATTCAAGTTGGAAAAAATGCCCGACCAAATCTCATCTAGTGAAAAACGCCTCCATCATGAAATTGAGCCGTTTATTAAAGAAGGGAAGATTGAAATCCTTGATGATAAAGATCTCCCTCCTAATCATGATTTCATCGTTACCGATTTTTTTTGGAGGTCTGATTTTATTCGTTGGGAAGTTGTTCCAACCTCAGAGCATTATCAGGTCAAGATTCCCGACAAGCCAGAAGAAAGTCGGGATTTCACAATTCGGATGATTGAAAAATACAATTTGAAAGGTCCAGTCATTCTTTATGGCGACGCGCTCCTAGATAATACTTATCGCTTAGATATCTCATTACTTCCCTCCGTCGTTTGGGATTTCATGCCCCTTCCGCTTTGCCTTTACGCTGTAAACCCGCAAGAAAAATGGTGTTTCACCTATAATATGTACAAGCATCTGAACTTTGGCTATGCACCGGAAATTGCTTCCCAAAAATAACTCCAAGGTACAAAAAAGCGGCCTCCAGTTTGACACTGGAGGCCGCTTTAGATAGAGGATATTTTGGAGATCGAAACCAAATACCCTCTTGGAAAGTTAAATGCGAAGCGTTACTTCCCGTTGATTTTCTTCTCTGCGGCTTTGATCACTGAGCCCAGAACTTTACGGGTTTTCATTGAACTCACGGCTGATTTGAGCACTCTGTTTGCGCCCCTTTCATCACCCGCGCTCGACATAGCAGTGGCCAACTGGTCCAGCATGCCGTAATAGCGGATGTGACCGAGAGTATCGGCCGCATTATTTTGGTCATCGACCAGTGCCGCGATCTGGGATTTTGCGCCCTGATCGATTTTGGATTTGATCGATGTAATGCCCAGTTCCGATTTATCGGCAGCATCGTTCAGGACTTTAAAGTCCCGAAGCATTGGCGTACTCAAAGCCAGATCCGCATGACGCGCAGCTGGATTTTTAGCACACCGCGCAACCACATCACGCAGTACATCGTTGGCTTTATCCAAGGACGGTGCCCCGGCAAAAGACAGCGCGCGGCCGACGTCTTCGGTGAAGTAATCCGGTGCTAAGCGGCTTTCCTCTTTTGAAGCAGGTGGGTTCACATAAATGCTGAGCACGTTGGAGCTCACAATTTCACCGTCGATATCAACAACCGCCTGAACGTTATAGAAACCCGGCTCATCAATGGTCCAACCATCGGTAGACGCACTGACAAGATGAGAGCCATACATCGCTTCACCCGGATTAAGCGTGGCAGTTTTGGTCTCATGGCAATGACTGGAAAGCGCCCGCCACTTACGGGTTTTACCTTCTTTACGTTGCACGAACAGCGCGATATGACGGCCGTCTTCCAACAGATCATGATCCACTTCAAGAGCTTGATCCGAGGCGTTGCGCAGTTTGAGTTCAAGAGAAACAGGCTCTAGGAACTGATAGCTGTTTTCAGATCTGTTGGGCCTGATCTGGAGATCGAAATTACCCGGGTTTGACAGGCTATGATCAGCGTCTTGTTCCAGATTGTGGTTATGGAACCAGTCTTCATTACCCATTTGCACAAAGCGACGTGGCGCATGGCGCATAAAGGTCAGCTCTTCATCCATAAACCGGAACCGGAAATCAGAGAAGAAGGCATTTTCACCACCGGCAACCCTGAAAGGATAGCTCATAAAGGTACGCGCTTCGTTGTTGTTGGCAAGCGGTATCCACGGATCGCCACCGTTATGGCTGAGGGATTTCTGCCAAGAATGGGCGAGGTTAAAGGCATGGCCCATTTCATGTGCCGCCGTCCAGAAAACCATGCGTTGACGCCAGGCCGCTGCATTGGGATCGCCTGCCGGGGCGTCCTGGATAAAGCTGTCGGTAAAGATCGCCGTGCCCTGGCGATGGTTGGCACCGATATCATCAAACATGATGCCACCGAGACCGCGGCCGATATCATGTCTTCGTGCAAACAACACCCAAAGCGCCCATTGTGGCCGATTTCGGAACCGCGACCAATAGGTCACCATGGCGTTGTGCATTTCCGCGTCACTCCAGGTACTATTGGCCCCGGCACCTGCGGTTGGAATAACCGAGGTATTTGGAGACATGGAAACCCCAAAGCCCGCACGTTCATATACCGTTTTCAGAGAAATGTTTTCTGCTGGTAAATTTCCCGGACGGTTGTGGTGAGAGCCGATATCATAGGTCGTGGTCGGTGCCGCAGCATTTGCAACGCGGTCAACCTCAAACTCGACTTCATCAAAGTGTTGGCTTTCAAAGTTGAGGTTGTAACTCCGGCGACTACCCCCTGCTGTAATCAGGGTCAGTTTGTAAGATCCATAACCAATACCCCGATCACGTCCTGCTTCGAAGATCACCCGGTCACCCTGGATCAATCGGGCATCACCATCACGGTAAGTGATATTAGCTTCGACCTTGCGTTTGTTCAAACCCAGACAACGATCAGACGTCACCTCGGCAATGGCGTGTGCGGTCGAGAAAGGAAAGCGACGATTGACTTCGATCGAGATCCGGTTTTGCGGGAAGAAGCGATCGACGTCTACTCGTACTTTAATATTGATCAAAGGCAGCGGAATAAACGGACCTGCAGGTCTGGCCGGGCGCGCGGGCACAGACGGTACCGGAAGCGGGAACCGATGGGGCAACGGTTGAGGAACCGGGCGCCAAGGGATCGGTCTGAATGGTGACGAATAACCATAGGTTCCACTGACCGCTGAACAGAAATTTAACGGCGGAAAACGCCCTGGTATACGCCCTGGTAATCGGCCAGGTAACCGGCCTGGAATACGCCCAGGTATTGGGCCTGGAAATGGCCCAGGAAAAGGACCCGGCAAAGGGCCACCCGGAACAGGTGTAAGAGCTTCTAGATCGGGATCATTTTCTTCAACGTCGGGATCTAATAAGGCCTCTTCGTCAGCATATATCCCGTCAATATAATCCGGGTGCTCTTCGTTGTGTAACAGTACGACATCTTGGGCTAAGTTGTCCGTATCTAACTCAGTTTGCTTGCCTTTGGGTTTATTTTTGAGTGTTGAATCTGGTGCTTTTATCCCTGTACTCGTGGTTTTCCCAGCACTCGGGGTTTTTACAGCCATTGTATTTCTCCTTTAAAACGATGTTAGTTTTAAAAAGGAGGTCCTAAAATCAAAGGTAACCAGGGGCCGTGTAGGTCGTTTGGAATGTCAATTTTCCATCTTGAAGGTTTATCAAAACGAATTCTCGTTCAGACTTTCCAACGTCATAACCTGTGTCATTATCAGCCGCCTTTATGCAACAAATTTGACCAAGTTCTGCAATCACAATCTGCACTTGTTGACGGACATCATCTTCAAAAGGCATAAGCTTTTCGATATGAGCCAATCCGGTTTGCATACGAGTTCGTAGCTTTAGACGTGCCACAACCCGATTACCAACGATGATTTCTATATCTTCGCCGTCAAATCCTTCTTGAAAATGCAGTTCGAGCATCATAATTTTTCCCTTAAGGATATATCCCCCATAAATATATCCGTGATGGATCAATTCTGTGCCAGTGCTTCCTTGTACACAAGTCAGTAGTCAAACCGCAAAGAAACGCAGCATAGAACCCTTAAACTGGTGCATAAGTATTTCCCTGAACAAAAGAGTTGGTGAAAAAGAGATCATGCCCTGATGGCCTGTCCTTATTCATCAACAACCTAATCGCAAGTAAAACTATTTTGGAAACGATTACGTCACTTGGGGTCAAAAAGAACTTTACCTTTTTGCTCTTTAGAAACCTCTTACTCATTGAGATGGCCTCCCAACGCCATCGACAAGCAGTAAAGCACAACTATGAGTTAATGGGTTGTGAATAATCTGTGAAAAAATCTTTCACGTTTTTGAGACAGCAAAAGAGGGTAATCCAATGAGCTGAAGTTAAAGGATTTTACTCGAAGCTCGGTATAAATCTTCTCTCTTAAGTTCCCTACCACAACAACTAATTGATACAGTGAGGCATAATTTTTAGGACTAAATTCTTGAAATTAGCGCCACCAACCCAAATATATCAAGCAGTAGAATACTTCATTCATAAGCAATGATCTTAACTAGGGGCTCAATGGACACGATACTAAGAAATATTTATAATTTTGTGTTCTATATATTTGATATTTTTGGTATTGCAAACGCCACCAACATATTCATATCTGTCGTGATTGTTATATTTTTCCTTGTAAATATCTCCTTCGCCTTTATGAAAATTTATGATGATTGGCGCTAACCGCCACCCACATTTTGGGATGAAAGTTAGCATACGCGGCAATAGTAGCTGGCTATTTTGAGTTGTAAACTTTGAGTAGAGAATGCTATTTTATGATCGCTCTTAGCATTGTCGGCGGTTAAGACTTTGCAAGGGGATCAGCAGGAACGTGTTTACACGTAAAGGGGTTTCCGCCATCCTTCCTGCACCAAAATGCGCCCCCATGATAGACCGGTTGCCCCGCATTCTCGCCCAACAATTTTTTAAAATCTTGCGCTCAATCACTTGAAGCCAATTGACTTTCCGTAGTTCTAACTACTGTTTTTCCGCGCCCAAAAGCCACCGCACCGAGAACCAATACCAGCGACAACAGCACGAAAATACCAAAAGAAAACCGCAGCGAAGAAATCTCGGCAACAAATCCGATCATGGGCGGACCGAGCAACAGGCCCCCATAGCCAAAGATCGCAACCGAGGCGATGGCAACACCGGGGCTAAGCTGACTGCTGTTGGCAGCGCGTGAAAACACCAACGGGAAGACGATGGAATAGCCCACGCCCATAAGTGCAAGACCTATGTAGCCACCCCAAAGGGTGGTAGCCGTCGCGGTGATCACAGATCCCACGAGAGCTGAAACGCCACAAAACCGCAATGTATTTACCGGACCAAAGTGCGTGATGATCCAGTCCCCGGCAAAGCGCATGGTGACCATAGCAATGGAAAACACGGTAAAGCCCAGCGCTGCTTGCCCTTCACTGGCCTGAATAACCGTTACCAAGAAGACCGCAGACCAGTCCGCCATCGCGCCCTCACCCACCGCACAGGAAAAAGCCACCAGTGCAACCACCAGCAGAGCCCCTTTGGGTAGCGCTAACTTCGGAGTTTTTACAGGCGGTTTTGCCTGAATATTCGTTTGAGTATTTGTTTGGGTTTTGATTTTTGTCTTATTTGGAAGTGTTTCAGTTGAGGGGTCGCTTTCCTCTATCCGATCACCAGTACTCTTCCCAATAATCGTCCCAGCTGCCTTCCCATAACTTCTAGCAGGGATCGCTGAGAACCAGATCAAGGGTGCCAACATCATGGCAAATACCGTGAATTGCTGACTATAGCCAATCTCTTCCCACGCAGCGATTGCACCAAAACCAGCACCAATCCCGGCACCAACAGAAAACAGAGCATGAAAGCTCGACATGATAGAGCGCTCGTACCAACGCTCCACCTCGGCTGCCCAGCCGTTCATTGCCACATCCATCGCCCCGTGAGCTGCTCCAAAAATAAAGATCGAAACAGACAAGAAAACCACGTTGGGGCTATAGCCAATCATCACCAGCGCCGGGCAATAGACCAGCGCACAAACCAATGTCACTTTTGAGGGGCCAAAGCGATCCGACAAGGCACCGGAAAGCGGAAAGGCCGCGATAGCACCGCCCGCCAGCAGCAACAGCAACAGCCCCAAATCACCCGGAGAAAAATCAAAGTGTTGCTGGATAGAGGGAATACGCGCCGCCCAAACCCCATAAAGCCCACCGTTCAGAATAAACATCGCCGCCACCACCCATCTGGGGGAACGCAACGTTGACGCAGTTTTATGGGTGTTCAGCTGTTGGTGTGATGTCTTGTCAGACCCATTATTTGATGTCTTGTCAGACCCATTATTTGATGTCTTGTCAGAC
>OJFV01000145.1_pt1 | contig 32976 bp, 27 predicted proteins | sample 1594391 | NCBI WGS metagenome assembly OJFV01 (sample SAMN05416856, study PRJEB24817) | seawater metagenome | isolation source: Sea water | place: Canada:Atlantic | collected 2013-11
AGAAACAATAGCGTTTGCTTTGAATTGGTTAATATCCTCAACATAATCCATCATATTATCTTTATTCATAGCAAAAGAATTAAGCATTTTTCTATTGTAGAAACCATGATAAAGCCTATTTTTTAATGACTTTGCTTGACTAGGGTTCCCTAAGTCAGCACCCCAAAGGTATAAGGTTTTTACGCCTAAGCCTGCACCTAACCAACCATAGCCTCGCCACATTATCGCTTCTCTTCGGGTATTACTTTCAAGGTCTAACTCAAACGTAAAGGGTTGACCCGTTGAACCGCCAGTCGATTTTTTTACATTATTAGCATCAGTTTGGCTAATAAACTCTTGATAATGATTACGAATATCAGTTTTTGTGGTGATGGGTAATTGGTAAAAGTCAGCCATGGATTGAATATCATGGTAAGAGCTTATACCCACGTTTTTCCATGCCTTTTGATAGTAAGAGGTATTGTTAAAAGCATGTTTTAACACCCCTTGTAATGCTTGCCATTGGCAATTAGCTAATTGCTCTGGAGACCAAGCTAAGTGCTTCTGATAGTCGTTTAAGTATGGAATAAGGCCTTTACCCTTAATTTTGTCATATAAAGGCATTATCGCGTGTTGAAATAAAGAAGGGTAAATATCCATACTGTTCACTTAAGTTGTTTTTAAAAAGGGAATTTTTTTACTAATGATTGCAAGCGATTTTTGTTTTAAGTGTTTATCAAGCAAAATAAACCAATTAATTAATATAATAAATGGAAACATTATTGCAGCACTCACTATCAACATTAACCAACTTTTTTCAATGTAATGCATGATAAATTGCTGACCAAAATAGCCTATGGTATAGGTTAATATTACAGACAACATAAAACCTTTGATAACCGGGGCAATACTAAAGTTATTGTAGCGCTTTAATAAAACTAAATTTAATAGCACGTCTGTTATAAAAAAGCCAATCGCAGTGCCTACGGCAATACCAATAATACCGATATAACTAGAAAGAATAATTGAGCAAGTAATGTTAACCACTGCACCGAATAAGTTGGTTAAGGCTAACAGCTTGTGATTTGCTTGAGCGATCAATACGCCTTTGACTGACCAGTTCAATGCTCGACATAAAAAAGAGAACACCAGTAAATTCATCAGTAATATAGAATCAAAAAAGCTATCGCCAACCCATAATAAAACAAATAAGCCACCAAAAATAAAGAGTGATTGGTAGAGCACACTGTATACCAATATATTAATGGCAGTTATTTCATGAAACATACTTTCCATGTTTTCACCTCGTGCCACCATACGAGTGAAAACAGGTTGAAAAATGCCACTGATTGATGAGGCAAATCCTTCAACTAAAGCACTTAGTCGGTTTGCAATGCTATAAATTGGCACCAATGTTAATTCGAATAACTTAGTGACCAAAATAGGATCTGATTTAGTGCTTATCACTCGTGCGACACCACCAGCAATTACATGCTTTGAAAAATTAAATAAAGCTTTCAGTTCTGAAAAGCTCACTAGTGAAAGTTTGAAAGATAAAGGCGAAAATAGTTTTTTTGCATAATAGACTTTCATAACATTGCTACAGAAGTCGGCCGTAAGAGTGGCGGCAACAGCCCCTAAAATATGCATTTCTGGAATAAGGAGAAAGACTAAAGTGGCTTTGAATATGGTATTAAAACTTGAAATGTTTGCATCGATATCGTAGCGCAACATACCAGAAAAGAAGCCATTAAAGGCATTCATTAAGAAGTCCCAAACAACCTTCAGTGCTAGCATCATTAAAGCGCTGGTAAATGTTATTGAGCTTGCTTCATTAACCCCCATAATACTAGGATACTGAGCAAGTAATAATAAACCTAAAGCAGATAATAACCCTAAGCTACCAAACAGTACTAAACTGGTTGAAAAAACGGTATTAATCTGATGATTGTCTTTTTGCTCTAATGCTATGGTGATGTGCCGTTGAACCGCTGCAGGGAAGCCTAGATCAATTACATTGAACCAACCTAATATTGAGAGGGTCAGCAGCCACAAACCATAATCATTATTCCCTAAGGTATTAATGAAAAAAGGCGTTAATAGTAGTGATATAGCTACCATTATTATGTTTTCTAATAGCCGAAAAGCGGAACTGGCAAATAATTGCTTCTTCATTTTATACTCTAATTTTTATTGTTATAAGCCTACTTTCATCGCTATAAATACGGTAAAAATAATCAACCAAGAATACCACATACATTTATAAATCATTTTTGCTGAAAATAAGGATTTCAATGCCGGTTGAATTTTAAAAACTCTAATAAAACTTGCTGTTTGTAGCCCTAAAAAAACAAACAATAAAAGGCTATAGCTTCTACTTAAAAAGAAGGCAGTAATCATAAAGCCCACCATAGAAAAAAATAACATTTTGTTTATACGCAGTTCATTCAAATAATCTGTTTTAGTTTTTTCTGAGTATTCATCACCCTCTAATGTTGGATGTTTTTTGATGAGTAAAAAACCTGAGAGCATAGATACTATTAAAACTCCGCCCCAAATAGAATAGCCAGCTATGCCAAGTTCAGCGGCGATGTGGATATAGGAATTATGGGCCACCAAATTATGCTCTTCTATAAAATTTCCCATACCAATACCGAAAAGTGGGTGAGTCATCAGCATATGAATACCTACATACCATGCATCTAGTCGCCCATTTGCTGACGACTCTGACGAAGACATTCCGCCAAAGGAAGCCAATAGTGTTGCAACTAGCGGAGCCATAATAATGGTAAATAAAATCAGCTTTGAGCCTGCTTTAGTTATTAGGTAGTAAACACTAACTGTTCCTACTACCCCTAAAAGCGTCCCGCGAGATCCTGTCATGTAAACACCATAAAGTAGGCATGCGATAACTCCTAGCATAATGATTTTTTTTATAAAATTACCCGTTGCATAAAAGTACGCTGCAATGGGAAAGTTCATCACTAAAAACATTCCAAGGTCATTAGGGTCACTGAAAAAACCGAAATAAGTGATACGTATTTCCTGTCTTCTCACACTACCAACACTCTGACTGTTTCCAATTCCTGTGCCGTATTCACCATTATAAGAAGAGTATTGCAAGTGACCGTTGTAAACCATAATGAGAGCAGCAGCAAGGCAGACATACATCATGATGTGCTGGCGATTTATGTTGGTAATACAATTACTAAAAAGAAAGAAAGGGATAGCCGCGCTGACTATCATTATATTCGCTTGGTAGAGCCCACCGCTAAACCAACCATTAAAAATAGCTGAAATCATTATTATTGGAATTAGACTAAATACTAAATAATGTTGTGGCAGTAAAGTAATTGGCCGAAGGGTAAATAAAGTTAATACGATAGTTAGTATCGCAAGAACCTTAATAATTATCATTTGCTCGGTGCTAGGAGAAAACTCATGAGGTCTTATTAAAATAAAAATAGCGTAAAGTAACAGGAAAAAAAAAGCTAATGCAGCGTCTTTTTCTTTTACTATCGGGGTATATTTCGCCACTGGCCTTTTGTCCTTTAATGAAGCATAACGTAATATTATACGTTACTTAAAAATATCTTCTGAATAACTTTTAAAAATAAGTGTTTGAAAGGCTTATTAATCATTGATATATCATAAAGTTCTTTTTTTTCAGAATTGAATGACGATTTATAGCTATTATTTACACTACCCATCATAAAGTCATATACATAGGTGCTGCAATTTTCAATAGACCAAACGTGTAAATTGAAGCCAGGAGATAGGTGCTTGCACTCTTCTTCATCCCATCCTCCTTGGTAATAATACAGATTGTTTTGATCTTTTAAATAGTAATGAATAGCTATCACGCCACCTTCAATTAAAATGGCACTCATTGCCGATTGCTCATGTTGTTGGCTTTGTCGCAGCCGTGTATGAAACTTATTAAATCGATGGTCTGAGAATGCACCTTTTTGGCCTAATTTAATCCAACGCTTTTGATGCAGATCTGCCATTAGATTCCAGTACTTTTCTTGTTCTCGGGCTGCAACCCAGGTGAACTCAGCTTTACTAGACGTTAGCCTATTTTTAGAACGACGTAATTTGCTTTTTGTATTTTTGCTTAAACAGTTTTCTTGCCAATTATTAGGCTTCACATAATACTGTGAGCCATTTTGAACTAATGCATTTTGAGGAGCTATTTTTAATATATTAGCGTCTTTCTTAATTGCCCTTGCGTTGAAAGTATCAAAGCTACTATCGGTTATGAGATCAGCACAAAATTTATTTACAGGGGCGGTATACTTTGGATTAAACAAAATATCTAAATACTCGGAAGCGACCTCTGTACATTCTTCTTCCCCTTGGCCTAAAAAAAACAGATGGTTTTGTGACCAATACGTATTAAGTTTTTGATAATAGAAAGGCAATAAGGCGATTAGTTCATTGTCTTTATATGCTGCAAATGTATATAAATGCCAATTATCTTGCCAAAATATTTCATGCCAGTTTAAAACCCAATACGGAGAAGTAAACAGGCAATCATCATTAAACTCACCGTTTAAGCGAGTCCACTGCTCAGTGAGTGACGAAAGTTGCTTAATATCTTCGATTTTTTTCCAAAGAATAGTCATTTTATTTTTATAATTACACCAATCGAGATTTAAGTTCTTAAATTAATGAAAACAATAATACTGGTAGTGAGTGCTATGTTACCGCATAATTGTTAAAAATTAGATACATAATATTAACAATGCCAGATAAATTTACTTCTAAGTCAATTATACATGTTGTTTCTAGCCTCGAAGTAGGGGGGGCAGAAAGGTTTGTTATTGATTTATGTCGATTGCAAATTGGCCAAAAAATGACAGTGGCAATTTTATCTTTTGGGTTAGAAGATGACACCCTAGTTTCAGAGTGTGAGAAGGCTGGAATTAATGTCTTTTTTACTGCGAAAAACAAAATGGGCAAATGGCGAGATGCATATCTTAGTGTAAACGCTTTCAATATTATTCATTTTCATTCGCCTTATCCATTAAAGTTTATGTTGCCGATAATGCCGCTGTGTATACGAAAAAAAATTATATATACGCGCCATGGCGCTGATCCATTATCAGGTCGGTCTTGGGACTATATGCATAAAATAGCGCGTCTATTTGTTAATGAGGTTAGCTTTGTATCACAAGAGGGTGCTGACGTATTTGCACGTACTCACGGATGGCTAAGAAAATCGAAGCATGTCATTGATAATGGCGTTAATTTAGATGAAGTTGTTATTACTAGAACTCAAAGTGATAAAACCCGTATTGGCTCAGTAGGCCGAATGATCCCATTGAAAAATCAGATCTGCTTACTAAAAGCAATAACGCTATTACCTGAGGTAAAGAGAAAAGCTGTTGAAATACACTTTTTTGGAGATGGCCCTGATTTAGCACTTTTAAAAGATTTTGTTGATAAAAACTTATTGCAAGAGTTCGTTATATTTCACGGAATGGTAAGTAATCGTAGTGACATTTATAATAGTTTTGATATTTTAACGGTAACGTCTGAAACTGAGGGTTTATCTTTGGCTATTATGGAAGCTATGGCTTATTACTGCCCAGTGCTAGCTAGCAATGTGGGCGGTAATTCAAAGCTAGTCGTAGATGAAAGTAACGGCTATTTATTTGACTATGATGACGCGCAAAAATTATCTGATAAAATTGCTATATTTATTGCAAATCCTGAATTAGTAAAGGCGTTTGCACTCAAAGGACGAAGCCGAATTGAGGAGCAATTCTCTCTTGAAGCGAGTGTCGAAAAATATCAAAAATTGTATCTTTCATAAGAGGATAGTATGCCTATAGCCATTCGATCATTTTTCAGATATACGGTTTTGTTGATTTCTGTCCTCTCCAATTTTTCCTTCGCAGAAAGTCACCAACTTGATATTAATGTTCCAAGAGGGGTTAAGGTTATTTCATTACCTTTTCCTCAAGAGGAGCTCATGTTAGATAGCAAAGTCTCGGTCAGTCTTGATGCTCACATACTTCCCGCTAATATTTCTTACTCATTGCTATGGCCACAAAAAATTGAGGCTCCTCGTAGTATAAGAGTACTTAATATTGAATTTGACGAAATACCCGTAAATTCATCGTTAGTTTCATTGAGGTGGCAGGTATCAGATCGCTTGTTGAAAAAAAGCCAGCTAAGTACAATGTTGAATGCACAAATGGTATACCCAGATTTAAATTGGCTTAGAAGGGCATTATTACTAACCAATAATAATGGTGTTGAAGAAGGTTGGTACCGAGATATACAAAAACTGACAGCGATTTATCTTGCCGATGAAACACTACTAGCTAAAAAGGGTTACCCTAAGTCAGTGGCAAGCCAATGGCTGTATGACAAACCGCAGGCATTTTATCAATTGTTTCTTACTGATGGCGATCAAAAATTCAAACGACAAGCTGACCGTTACGTAGCGTTTTATAAAAATCAAATTGATGCTAAAGGCTATTTTAAGTTATCTAAACCAAAAGATATAAAATATTTGATGGGTAGATCCTTAGTGTATAGCTTTCTATTAAATCAAAACTACTCTTCTTTAGAAACTCTTGAAAGAATGTTCAACGCATCTCTAGATTGGCCATCGACATATTCTGGTAAGGGTTTTTGGACTGAACGTCATCATGCGGCAGCTATGAATATAGCGATAAGCTTTTGGGAGGTTTCAGGACGAGAGGATGCTAAAAAGCGTGTTGATGAATTAGTGGAAGGGATTTTTCAGATGACGTTTTCTCCTCATGCCGATTGGCCTGTAAGAGGTTGTCCGCAGCATACTTTTAATTCACATGAAGGCTGGGGGGATAATACTCCGGCTTGTTCGCCATGGATGATGGCACTTATTGCGGATAACTTATGGAGATACTATTTGTTAACCTCAGATAAAAAGTCGTCATTGTTGTTGTCATCATTTGTAGATTTTCTGCTTGTTGAAGGTACTTATATAGCGAATGAAGGGAAAATAAAAGGGCACCTTGTACCTAAGTATTTAGTTTCTTTGGATAACTCAAAACAAGAAGAGTTAGACCCTTGGTCTGATCGAGAGCATACATGTGATGTAGCTGCAATGGTAGGAAAGGGGCTCTTTATAAAAAGGCAACTCGGCAAGGATTACCTGCGTCATAAAAAGCTGTTCAACCAATTGTCAGGTCTTTGTAAATTGAAGCACCTAGCAATTGTAGAAAAATACAAATATGTCAAATTGACCCAAATAAGCAGTAAGCCACCAAGGAAGTTCAATTGGCAGTATTCGTCAACAGATGATTTGCCGTGGCTAATGCAAGTATTAAATGCACCAAGTAACACATCAGTAGTAGAGGAATAATTTTGAATTATCGTAGTGATATAGATGGCTTGAGAACAATTGCAGTTTTTGTTGTTATTCTCAATCACGCTGGGTTTAGTTTTTTTTCAGGTGGCTTTGTCGGTGTTGATGTATTCTTTGTAATATCTGGATTCTTAATTACTTCTATTATTTACCCTAGCATTGTTGAAGGGAACTTCAGCCTCACTAGGTTTTTCTCTCGTCGAATCAAGCGGCTTATGCCTGTTTTATTTTGTGTTATCGCCATTACAGCAATTGTTTTTAGTTTAATTATGTTGCCGCAAGATTTGATGCAATTCTACCGCAGTATTATTTGGGTATTAATGTATGCAGGTAACTTCTTTATGTGGCTTAATCATGGCGGTTATTTCGATGGTAACTCTCAAGAAGCTCCACTACTACATACATGGTCATTAGCTGTTGAAGAACAATACTATTTTGTTTGGCCTATTATGCTAATTGTCGCGGTGAGGTTTTTTGGTGCAAAAGTAACCGCTTGGCTTTCAGTTATACTATTTATTGCCTTGACAGTTTTTTCACAATGGGGCGTAGATGTTACTGTTGGCGCAGCATATTATCTTTTACCTACACGCTTTTTCGAGCTACTGATTGGCTCATGCCTTGCGATTTTTTGGGTCAAACTGCCTGAATTAGGTCGTACTTCACAGCATGGACTATCCATTATTGGTTTATGTATGGTAATGATTAGCTCAATTATGCTTACTGAGCACTCTTCATTCCCCGGTTATAATGCGTTGTACCCAATAATAGGCACCGCGCTTATAATATATTCTCAAAAAGGGATCGTTAATAAATTTTTATCAACTAAAGCTATGGTCTATAGCGGCAACATTTCATATTCACTGTATTTGTGGCATTGGCCTATTTTTACTTTGATGCGCTATATGTCGATTGAACTGACTCTTACAGTACAAGTTTTTTGTATCGCTTTAACTTATGCCCTTTCGATGCTTTCTTATCATTATATTGAGCAGCCGTTCAGGCATCTCAAACTTAATGATTTCAAATCTATTACGCTAAAGTTATATGTACTTCCAGCAAGTGTTTTGATTATTGTTTCTTGCCTTGGGATATACTTTAAGGGTTATGAAGGACGACTTCCTGAAAATGTTGTTGCTATGGAAAAGTCGCTTAATACCCATTCAAGTAAATCTCGCCAATCTTGTCATTCAGCTTTTAGGGACAATAATAAGCTGCCGGCTGAAGATTGTATTTTAGGCACAAAAAGGGCCACAAATGAAGGCAGTGGTGTATTTATTTTTGGCGATTCCCATGCGAACCATATAGTACCATTTATGGAAATATTAATTGATGATGTTGATGGGTGGGGTCAAGACTATACATTAGATCGCTGTTTACCCATTGCAGGTTTAAACTGGGGTGGAGATCTATACAAATCAAAACGCTGCAAATCGAGAAATGACAAGGCCATAGAGCACATAAAAAATAACAATTTTAAATACGTTGTGCTTGCAGCATCATGGCCTGGTATTGAAACCAGACGTATATTTGATGATTCAAAGCGTATTTTAGATGCTAAAGAAAAAGAGCAATTATTTCAAAATTCATTAATTGCTACATTACAGCTGGTGGTTAAGTCTGGAGCAACTCCTATCCTAGTAGAAGATACACCTACCTTGGCTGGAAAAAGTCCTAAGTGTACTATTAAAAAAATAGTTTTTGATTCAGAGATTAACTGTGATGTATTTATTGAAGAAAACCCTTTTATAGTAAAAGCTTTCCAGCAAGCCCAAGCGGTTATTCCAGAAAGCATAATTATCAAACCGAGTGAGCTATTTTGCCATGAAGGAGTGTGTCAGATGCAAGTAAATGGCACGCCATTATTTAGAGATAATGACCACTTAAATATCGATGGAGCAAAGGAGCTTGCAAAGCGTCACTTAGAAATTCATGGCAACTTTATTAATTAACCAAAAAGGGCTTAAATCGAGTAGGTGTATAAGTGCAAAACTTGACACCTATAGCTCAATGCTTCTTCCACAACGACGTAATATCTTTAACAGTAAAGTATTTCCAAGCGGCAACTAAGGCTGCTAAGTTTAGGCTGCAAAAACTAATGCAAGTATTGATAAAAGGGAGTTTAGACTGATTGTATTTATAGCCGATAAATGTGTAGCTATAAAAGAAAATTTGGCTCCAAAATAAAACACCAATTGCAGTGAATGCCAAAAATGAGCTAGATATGAATAGCGATATTAACGCAAAAGGCATAATTAAACGGGCGACCTTGTGAGATATGAATTGAAAAAATAAAGGGTTGCTTTTAATTGATAGTAACCAAGGAAGCTGCTTAATTAATTGATAATTACCCGCCAGTGTTCTTACTTTTCGATAAAATTCTTCGGTTACTGTATTTGAACCAGTATCATAGGCTACTGCGCTCTCACAAAACTTAACTTTATAGCCTTGCTTTACAATGCTGAGGGGGATGTACATATCGTCAAGTAAAGAGTCTTCAGGAACATCGGGGATTAAGCTTGAACGTGCCATGTAAATAGCACCAGTGACACCAAGTACTGAATGCAATTCGCTTTCCTTAATACGAATCGACTTTTCATACTTCCAATACAGTCCCTGCTCGCTAGTACCTCCTAATGAGCGTATTTTTAAATTGCCACTTACTGCCCCAATATTTTTATCAGCTAGTACAAAGGCTAAATGCTTTAGGGCTTGGTTATCAAAAGATTGCCTGATATCTGCGAAAGCGACCATTTCGGTTCTTACATGTTGTTTTGCATGTGATAATGCGAAAGATTTCCCTCTATTTTGAGAGTAATGTAGCAATTGAATACGACTATCGTTTAGCAGCTCAATCACTTCTGATGGGTTGTCTGTAGAACCGTCGGAGACGACGAGTATTTTTACTTTGTCAGATGGGTAATCACTTTTGAATATATTCTCAATTCTTTTTGTTAGTTCGTTTCGGCTATTATATATGCACAAAACCACTGTAAGCTCAGGTAGTTCACTATGCGAAGTGACAGGCATTGTTTTTTCATTCTTTACAATTCTTAGTAATAACGGGTAGCCAATAAAGGTATAAAATAGAAAGAAAATACTCGTAAAAAAGATTGTTGTCATAGTAAAGGAGGGAAAGAAATTAAGATTGTTCTATCATAAGGGAAAAGTGTTGTAATGTTGCAATTTTATTTAAAAAAAAACCGACTTTCGTCGGTTTTTTCATAAGTGTACTAATTAAAGCTTTTTGCGGCCAAATAAGCCAAAACCAATAAGACCTAAGCCAAATATTGCTAATGTAGAAGGCTCTGGAACAGCTCTAACTTTAAATTGTGCTAGTAAGTTGTTTTGTTGCTCTTCAATAGTAACAAAGCCAAAACATGCTGGTTGGTTATTCGAACATTCGTAACCATCAGAAAGTACTGTTAATCCAGAAAGGCGAGTCGTTACTAAGTATACAGTATCTCCCCAACCAGGAATTGGTTGGTTTAATGAATCTACTAATACAAATGGTACTGTGAATTCTATGAAGTCAGGTCCAACAACAGGCTGAAAAGGTAACGCTTCTAAGCCAGTAATTTCGAATATATCTCCACAGCCGTTAATATTGTCACCAGTAAGGTGAGGGTTTCCATCAGGACAAGTGCCTGTAGGTGAACCATTTACAGTTTCAAAGAAGTTAATACCAAATTGAAGTTGAGGTGCAAAATAAGGAGCATTGCTCGTTAGTGCGTTTACATCGTCGCCGTATGCTTCCCATGCAGTAGGAGTTAATGATAAAGCATCGAATACAGTAGCCGTTTCTAAAGAATCACCTACAATAACCCAGTTTTCATGAGTAATATCTGTACCATTAGCCCAGCTTGCTCCATTAGTTGTAATTGAACCAACTACAGGGCTAGAAATGTCAAGGCTACTTTGTGGGTCTGAACTTACACCAGCTGGTGTTCCCCAAGTTAAACTCGTATGTAACGCATTATCTGCGCCATCAACAACGAAATCACCATTAGAGTCGATAATATTGCCAGTGTTTACTGTTAATGCACTATTGTCGCCAGTTGCAGAGTTACCTGAGGCTTCTACTTCATCATTTGCATAAGTAGTAGTTGATTGACCTGTATAGTCCTTAAAGCCAGCCTGGTTGTTGTAAGTCCATTCTGTAACAAGGCCTGCATTCGCTGCGCTTGTTAGAGTCGCTGTTAGCACAGCAGCAGCTAGTTTAAATTTAGTATTCATGAGCTTCCCTTTAATATATGTAAACTAATTTTTTGCAATTTGCATATACAAAGCATCATGTGTGCCAATGTTGTTTTTTGTAACTATTTCAGTGGATTGACTTTGCTCTTACTGTTAATGCTTAACCTTCTGTAAAGTTTTTTGACAATAACTATATGCTGGTTTTTATGGTCGATTGGTATTGGTATCTATAATTAAACTGGTAAGCTCATTCTATTTTATGTATCTTCCAAATAAGTGCCGTGCCCCTCACGCCATTAAAAGCATTAAGTATTTTTAATATCTTAAGTTGTCTCAATGAAAAGGTTTCATCTTGCCCACTTTTGAAAATATAGTTAATTCTAAAACTACCTTTAGTGTGCTCAACGGTTAGTTCATTCCAGCCGTCTGAAATGAATGGCTGATGAGTTGTTAGGTTCACAGGAGTAAATTTATTAGCAAAATAATCTACAGAATCGCCTAACTCCTCTCCTTTAAATAAATACCGCGCTGTAAACCCTTCTTCATCTGCTTGTACACATAGGCTATGTGGTGATGATATTTGTGGTAACGGTAATAATGGAACATTATTTAAACAGTTAACTGTGTCATAACTTTTTGATACAGAGCCTATCGACTTCACCATTGTTGGACTTGTTATTATTAATATTGCGAATGCGAATATTAAGGTGCTCAAAAGTGGTGTGCTAGGTTGTAAAGGTGTTGCTGTCTGGTGACTTGAAGTTGTGCTAAATTTTTGACCAACGTAAAAAAGAAAGAATAAAAAAGGAATATAAAGATACCAGCCAAAAGTATTATGGTCGGTCATTAAACTGCTTTCCATATTTGTGTTGTGACCAATCATAATGAGCATTGCAATTCGCACCCAGTTAGTGATTAAAGCTCCTAAAACTGCAATCGTTATGAAAATTAAACCATGCTTCATATTTCTCACATTAAGGAATATGAATAAACTAGAGACTGATAAAGACACTAATAAGTAACGCAGGCCGCTGCAGCCTCCTGCAATTTCAAAAATCCCTGCAGGTATTGTAATGAAGTTACCTTCAACATACGTAGGGATTCCCGTTAGGCCCATAAAGTAAGTTACAGTATAGGTTGAAAGGGTTTGCAAATAGGGAGTTAATATTCCCCAAATAGGAAGTAAAAACACTAGGAATAAGGCAGGGAATAATACCCTAAATTTATTCTCAAAGATTAGCGCTATAATTGATGTATAGAATAGAATGAAAAATATTCTATAGCCTGTTGTGAATTGCGCAATGGTAAAAATAACTAACGAAAAAGCAAATACCAATGTAACTGAAAGTGAAAAGTAATTTAACTTTCTGCTAAATTTTAGGCTCCCTTCTTGATATAACTCGTAGTATAGATAGCCCGTAATTACGGGGACAAGGTATGCATGTGAATAGGTGCCATCATCAAAACTATATTGCCAAATATTCATTGCAATATCTAATTGCAATAGAATAAATATAAATGAAAAAAACAGCACCATAATTAAAGGAGCATATTGTTTAAAGAAAGTCACACTACCACCTTTGAAAATAAAGGCATGAGAACAGATCTGCTCTCATGTCCAATATCATGATTACTTATTTAATAATTGCTCGGCAAGCTCATTTTGATTATTTGCTTTATATGCTTGCGCCAAATGCAAAGTAATATCATCATTTTTAGGCGCTAGTTTTTTTGCTAACTTTAGTGTTTGAATTGCTTTTTCGAGTTCATTTCTTTTAGTGAGTATAATGCCCAAAGTATCAAGGATTTGGGGGTGTTCAGGTATTATTTTGATAGCCTCATTGACGTATTTTAAGGCCTGCTGATAATTCTCTTGCTGGTAGTATACCCATGCCAAATTATTATATGCAATTGCATTGTTAGGCTCATTTTCTAATAGCTCTTTATATTTATTGATCGCTTTGTTCGGAGATTTATTTATATAAAGTTCCGCTAAGAGAGATGTGAATGTTGTATTTTGAGGGGAGTTATCTACAAGTTGCTCCAGTAGGTTGATAGCATCATCTGCTTTGCCTGATAACTTATATGAATTAACAAGGAATATTGCTGTATTATCCTTAGCATTTTTCTTATAAGACTCCTCTAAGAAGTTAATGGCTTCGTTATATTGAGAACGAGCCATAGCAACTTGCCCTTGCAAGCGCAGCACAAAAGCATGTGTAGGGTCTATTTCTACAAGGTTATTTATTTTCTGTGATGCTAATTCAAATTGTTTAGTCGCCAGCAAATAATAAGCCTGTAGTGATAACAATTGAAAATGAGATTTAAAGTGGCTTAAATTCAGGGCATTATTAGTAACCATTAATGCATCTTGATAATTTTTCTGTCTATCAAGGAAGTCAATGTGGCTTAAAAAAGCTTTATCATTTTCTGGTTGTGCTGTTTGCCATTTTTGATACATGTTCACCAAGTTAACCTTTTGCCCACTAAGTACTAGTGTGTTGGCTAATGCTTGAAAGTAAACTGTTGGTAAGTTTTGATATTCATTTAGCTCATTAAGAGTTTCGATGCTTTTGCTGAATTCTCCTTTCGCTGTGTAACGTCGCGATAGAATAATTCTTGGCCAAACGGCACTTGAATGCTCATTGATAATTTGGATGAATCTTTGTTCTAGTTTTGAGTCTTTTCCTTCCGCTACTGCATTACTGATTGCCAGAGGGTATGTATAAGGATACTCAATATCAATAGATAATATTTTATTTAATAGTTCATTTGAATGAGCGTAGTTTTTATTCTCTGATGCAATGATAGCTAGGTTAAATAAGGGGACTACGTTACTACTGTCTATCTTAAAAGCAGTATTAAAAAACTCTTTGGCCTTTTCAGTTTTTTTAGCTTTTAAAGCAATGTTGCCATTTAATATGAGTGCAGAAATGCTTTCTGGGTTTTCTTTTAGCCATAACTGAGCTATTTTTTCTGCTTTATCAATTTCTCCTTTTTTTACATGGCTCATCGCTAGAATGATATTAGCAGATTTGAATTGGGGGTCGAGAGCTAAGGCTTGTTCTAGCTCCTTAAGCCCTGAATTATCATCTTTGGAAAGTTTTAACATGCCAAGTTGCGCTTTAATTTGAGCGTTATCTGGCGCTAGAGTAGCTGCTTTATTGAGCATCTCTTGTGCGCTTTGGGTATCACCTTTTTTTACATACTCTTGCCCTAAGTTTGCATAGAGTAAGGCATCTACGTTTGTTAATTCACTAAGAGTTTCGGATAAACCGTCTGTGTATCCAAGCTTTACTTGTAATAAGGCTAATATACTATGAACTTGATGACTTTTGGGCAGGTGATCTGCAATAGCATTTAATTGGTAATATGCTTGTTCATGTTCTTTTAAGTAAAAACTACTCAAGCCAGAAATCATCTGTGCTAAACCATTATTAGTTGCATTAACAACTTCATTTGACAGTTCTTTTGCATCATCATAATTTTTTTCTGAAAATGCTAGTTGGGCTGCTAACAAATTTACGGTAGGGTGTTTGTCATTTATTTTTACTAACTTTTCAATATGTGGCTTTGCTAAATCAAACTTGCCAGCTTTTATATAGTTGTGCGCAACAAGTGTTTGAATAGCAAAGTTATGAGGTTTCAGTTCAAAATATTTAAGGTATGATTCTGCAGCTTGGCTGTATTGCTTTATGTTCGAATGTATACTTCCTTTTAGAAGCCAAGCATCAGGTAGTTTGCTATTTGAAACGGTTAAAGCTGTTAATATTTCCAACGCTTTTTCTTGCTTTTCATCATAAGCAAAAATTAAGGCTTGACCTAATAAGCTATATTGGGATTGTTCATTAATTTGTATTGCTTGCTGTATAAGGTTTCTAGCCGGTTCAATTTTTTTTAGGCTTAGATTTGCTTTTGCACCAATTAATAATGCATGCATTCTTTCATCGTCATCGCTAAATGATACGTTTTGTAATGTCTTCAACGCTTCTGAAGTTTGATTTAATAAAAGTTGTGTTTTAGCTAATAAAAGAATGGCGCCTTCATTCTCGGCATCATCTTTTAATACTCTTCTAAACTCCTTTTCGGCACCAAGAAAATTATCATTAAATAGATATATCTTCCCTAGCATAAATCGTGCACTAAGGTGTTGAGGATCTTTTTGTAATATATTTTTCAAGTTAATAGTCGCGGTAGATAACTGTCCTTGTTGAAATAAGCTCTCGGCTTCCTTAAAAAGTACCGTATTATCTTTAGGGCTAGTGCATGCAGTTATACACAAAACTAACATTATGGTAGTAACATGAAAAAATTTATTTTTCATCAGAAGTCCTTTTGAATGCATGATGACTAAGTATCATTAAAAATTATTTTTATAATTAGATAGTCTACTTGGATACTATATGCTTAGCAATTTTAAACATTATTCTTGGTAGGAGCCCTGCATTACCAAATGGTCGCCAGGTTTTGGTAAATTTATTTCGGTAAGCATCAAAGTGTAGGCCGTGCGGCGCGCACACTATATCTCCGCGATTCAGTAATATTTTTAATGCGTATGTTCCGGCAATGCCGGCACACATATTTACGGCCATTGGCGTTGAAGGGCCACGTTTTTCGGTAAAATTGACACGTGAATCATCAACTAAGTATGGTCTTTGCAACATCGCAGGAGAAAGACCAATTAAAAATTGTATCAATTGATCTTCTTCTGACTTCCCGGCAAAGCGAAAATAGTTTTCGTAAGACATTTTTCCGGGCATAAAGCATAGAAATGCGCAGCCCATACCTAAAGGTGCAGCAGTAATTACGGGAATATTTTTTTCATGGCACTTTTGAAAAACTACTTTTCTTGCTTCCAAAGCAAAAAAATCTAGGGCATCGACATAAATGTCTACATCGACGAGGAACTCATCAACATTGTGAGAAAATATACCTTCTGGAAAAGTGGTTATATTCGCTTCTGGGTTAATATCTTTAGCAATATTCTCCATTACATCGACTTTTTGTTGACCCAAAGTTGACATAAAAGCACCAGACTGACGATTGAAGTTGTGTACCTCAAAATCGTCAAAATCTGAAATATTAAAATTGCTGATCCCCAAGCGAGCTAATGTCACCAAATGAATACCACCAACGCCGCCAGCGCCAGCTATTGCCACTTTTTTATTTTTGAGTTGTTGTTGCTCTTCTTCCGTGACCCAGCCAATGTTTCTGGAAAATGCTTTTTGATAATCAAACATTTTTTTCCCTATTTATGGTTACTTGATATACTAAATACAGTTTAAGCCAGCGGATGAAAAAAGTACTTATTCAACTAGAGATAAGTGCTTACAAATGTCCTTTGCAATAGAGTCATAAAGAGATTTAAAGCCTGGAGTTAGGTTTTCCATAAATATGGTTGGACTTATGTAGTAGGGTGCACGCATGCCGTGATAATCGATGGCGTCACCTAATTGGATAAAATTGATACCAACGAACTTCATACTACGCGCTAACCTTGGCTCCATCATCACATAAACATGCTTAACACCGGTTTCTATACTCATTGTTGCTGCAGCCATATATAAGCCTATAGCAATAAAAGGAAAGCAGCGCAGTTCAGTCTCAGAGTAATTTGTCTCGCTTATAGCACCTACTGCTGAACCTTTAAACTTATCGGCTTTACGTCGTCTGAAGTCCGACTTCACCGCTAAACGAGATATCTCTGCTATTTCATGGCGTGGAAAATTAGAGGGATGTAATTTATTATTATGAATGGCATTAATACAATACTTTTCTATAGGTAATAGCTCGCTCTCATTTGCAGATCTAACTACTCTAACGCAACTGGTGTAGGTATCAGAAGGTTTATGCTTAATCATGGAAAATATTGATTGTGCATCAAACTCATCTTGTTCCATGCCCTCTTCTTTTACCTTTTCAAAGGCGAGCTCTTCACAATAAACATTATGACGTATACGAAAAACCTCATTTCGTAGTATCTCATTTATTGCAACTTCAGGTTTTAAGAATTGGGTGAAATGCTCAGCAATATTCATTGCATCATGATTTACTTTCATTGATGCAATTTTTTTTGTAATGTTCCCAAAGACAGGCGCGTTTAGCAATTTCTTGCTCCAATTCATTATTACTCCAGCTTCCTAGCAATTTTATATGTTAAGCGTTATCACTATTATTACTTGTTTTCAGTATACTTGCATAACTAATTTTACACTTTTATGAGCAGATTATAGGATATATTATACTTTCTTGTAGATGTCTAAAGTATTACTTTAGTTTAAGTTCCCCCTTAGTTTTAAAAGGTACTATTTCCATTGCAGTGCTATAACCAACATTAAATAAACGCGCTTTTTCTTCCTTGCTCATGGCAAAATCGACAGCTGAAGTTAATCCGGTATTGATAATAATAGTGTTATGCCAAAAAGCGTCATTTATGTATTCACGTGATATTGTCGTCATAAAAGTTCTAATGAGTAATGTAACGTAATTAACGATGGGAAATAGCCCATTGGTTTTTAGCTCATCATATTCATATTCTCCTCTCAAACGAAAGCATAACACTGGTGTACCATCCATAGCCCAATCCCGATGCAAAGCGTCCTCTGATAAGATACTACCGTCCACCATTAAATGCTTACCAAAGCTTTTAAAGCTGAAGATGAGTGGGATGGACATTGAGAACCTTACCGCCAAAGATATTTTCATTCCCGGTGTTCTTTGTCTATTGAAAATTACTGGTCGGCCTGTTTTCACGTCTGTGGCAACTATATGTAAATTGTAGTTTAAATCTGCAAAGGTTTTTCCATTTAAGTGTTGATCGATCCATTGCTCGAATATGTCACCGGAACTTAACCCACCATTTCGTATTAACCCTAACAATGAAAAACCTCTGAACTGGCTATAATTGGTATTCATTGCAATATGTTTTATTTCTTCTAATGATAGTTCTGAAGCGTACAAGCTAGCAATAATACTACCTCCTGATACACCAACAATATGAGAAAAATCAATTGGTAGTTCTTTTAGTGCTTGTAGAACTCCAATATGTGCGGGTAGACGAGTGCCACCACCAGCTAAAATAGGTACTATTTCCGCCACTCAAGTCTCCTCACATACTTTAATCTTTTATGTGATTTAATTATGAGCCATAATATTAAATTCGCTAACTTAACGTATGCTAAGTTGAGGTAAATTTTGAAACTAGTTAAAAGAGTTCATTTATGATTCGTATTATTCAAATATTTATACTTCTGCAGCTAACATATAGTGTCGCTGCCTATAGTAATTTAGTTGAAACTGTTAAATTGATTAAACCGTCGGTAGTCGGAATTGGTGTTTACACGCCTACGGGTCAGCCTAAAAATAGGCTTTATGGCAGTGGTTTTGTTATCGGGAACGGCACTTATATTGTTACTAATCATCATGTGATTGATAAAGAACTAGATGATAGTTTATTGCAAAAACTTGCGATCTTCAGTGGTAAAGGTACTGAAACTAAAGTGAGAATTGCATCTCTTATTGCCAATGACAAAGAACATGATATTGCGATTCTAAAAATCGATGGGCAGCCATTGCCAGCAATGCAGCTATCGAATAATGATTTTCGCCTTGAAGGCAGTGATGTTGCATTTACCGGTTTCCCGATTGGTGCTGTACTAGGGCTTTATCCGGTAACACATAAAGGCATGATTGCCGCAGTAACGCCAACTATTATCCCGCTTGATGATTCAAGACAAATTAGTATCGCAATGTTAAAACGGCTGCGTGATCCTTACTTAGTCTATCAGTTGGATGCAACTGCATATCCAGGCAATAGCGGTAGTGCGATGTATGATGTTAAAACAGGAGCAGTGATAGGCATTATTAATAAAGTGTTTGTGCAGCAGAGCAAAGAGACGGTTATCAGTAAACCTAGCGGTATTACCTACGCAATACCTGTGAAATATTTACATCAACTGTTAAAGAAGCATAAGATTAAAATCTAAAAATCGATGAAAACTGCCTGGCAACGTATTAAGCGGTTGAAGCTTTATTCGTCAGCACTAATTTGTTGTTGCAGCTCTGCATTTTGAGTGGCTAATAGCGTAGATATTGCTACTAATTCAATGTTATTTTCAGCAAGTTGCGGTAAAAGTTTGAGTAGAGAGCTGACTGTTTCTGGATGCGGGTGAGCGATAGCAACTACTGTCTCATATTGCTTCGCAGCACGAATTAACTTGGCAAATTGAGCACTGATATAAGAATGCTCCAATTTATTATCAAGAAATATATGGCGATGCATACTTGGTACGCCAAAACTTCTTGCTACTTTTTCGGCTTGGCTAGCGCTGCTGGTCATACTATCAACAAAAATTAAATTCCGTTCTTTTAGAAATTGCATCGTCCAAGCCATAGGTTTATATAGCTCAGTGAGTTTACTACCCATATGATTATTTATGCCTAAAGCGAAAGGGACTTCTGCAAAAGCTTTTGATAATTGTTGTCGAATTCCGGCTTCATTCATTTGACTGGTGAGCGCACCAGGGCCTAACTTTTTACCATTTTGAGCTTCCATAGGAATATGGAGAATCACGTCATTACTTTTCGCCTTGGCTTGTAGTGCTAAAGCACGACCGTAAGGCGTTTGAGGTAGAATTGCGTAGCTAATATTTCCCGGTAAATATAACGCTTGAAGATCACTTTTTCGATAGCCAATGTCATCAATAATAATGGCTACTTGCAATGATTTTGCTGATATAAAAGGTGAAATTAATAAAATGCAAAGTGCAAAAAATATTCGTGACACAGACAGTCTTTTTATTATGATAAGTGTTTAGTTAGCGTAACAGTTAACACCGATGAAATCGACGATGTTTTACTAATAATAGTGATTGGTATTATTTGCACCAAAGCTTTGGATTCATTGCTTTTCCAGCATGACGAATTTCAAAGTAAAGCCCTGATTGAGTTTGGCCACCACTTTGACCTATTAATGCAATAGGCTCACCCGCTTCTACGCGATCACCAACTGATTTAAGTAATGCTTGATTATGGCCATATAAACTCATGTAACCGTCACCGTGATCAACCACAGAAACTAGCCCGTAACCCTTAAGCCAATCTGAAAATAGAATGGTACCACTATGAACAGTTTTTACTTGGCGACCAATTGGCGCAGATAAGAAAACCCCTTTCCATTTTAAATAGCCTTGCTTTTTAGTACCAAAACTATGTTGTATTCTACCGTGAACAGGCCAATTGAGTTTTCGCTTTAGTTTACTTAAACCGACTAAGTTTTCAGCGGCACGAGCGGCTTCAGCTATTCTTTTAAGTAACGCAACAATCGAAGCTTCCTCTTGTTCTAGCTTAGTTAATTTTTGTTGGCCATTAAGCTGTTTGCTATTAAGTGCTTTTAAGGTTTGTTTTTGTTTGGTTTTAGATAGCTCAAGAATTTGTTTCTGCTGGTTTTGTGCTTGGGTTAATTGCTGTAATTGCGCCACTTGTGCTTGATGCTGCGTTGTTATTTTATTGAGCTGAACAATGGTTTCTTTAAAGGCTTCAATCTCATTAATTCTGGCTTTGTTTAAGTACTGATAATGGGTGATGGTACGCTGCACACTGGCAGGATTTTCTTGGTTTAGTATTAATTTTAAGTAATCATGATGCCCGGTTGAATAGGCCGCTCGTAGTTGTTTTGCTAAAATTTGCTCTTGTTGTTTTTTTTCTGATTCGAGTTGTTGCTTTTCTACGCTGAGCTGGCTTAATTTTTTTTGTGTATCGTTTAGGTTATTACTGGTTGTCGATAGTGTTTTTGCTATTTGTCCAATCGCAATATCATCAGTTTTTAATTGCTGCTCTAAATCGCTAATTTTAACTTTTGTGTTGTTGAGTGCACGTTTTTGCTGAGTAATAGCTTGCTGAATATCATTAAGTTTTTGGTTGGTTTTATCGGTGTTTTTAACTGCTTTATCTTGACTTAATGCTTGAAAAGAAAATATAAAAAGCAATAAACCTACAGCCACAATAGTATTGATGACAAAAGAATTATTGCTTTTATGCTGCAATGTTAAAAACACCATAACGACCTAGCTTAATTTCATTAAATTGCTACCGGTCATTTCTTGTGGTTGTGGTAATTCCATTAAGGATAAAATGGTTGGGGCTAAATCACTTAACGCACCATTTTCTGCAGCTTGGGCATTTCTACCGACATAAATGAGCGGCACAGGTTCACAGGTATGCGCTGTATGAGCTTGTCCTGAAACATTATCAAGCATTTGTTCTGCGTTACCATGATCGGCAGTTATTAAACATTCACTTCCTGTTTCTTCAAGTGCGGTTAACACTCTGGCAATACTGGTATCGACAGCTTCACAGGCTTTTACGGCAGCATCAAAATCACCGGTATGACCAACCATGTCGCCATTTGGATAATTACAAACAATAAAGTCATGTTCACCACTTTTTATCGCCGCAACAAGTTTATCGGTCAGTAATGTTGAGTTCATTTCTGGTTGTAAATCATAAGTAGCCACTTGCGGAGAAGGTATAAGAATACGTTCTTCGCCTTTAAATAACGCTTCTTTACCGCCACTAAAGAAAAATGTCACATGAGCATATTTCTCTGTTTCTGATATACGAAGTTGAGTTTTATTATGTTTCTCTAGCCATTCGCCTAATACATTATCGAGTTTTACCGTCGGAAAGGCACATGGTGCGTTAATGTCAGCCGCATATTCAGTCAACATAACAAAACTGCTTATCTTAGGTTGCTGTTTGCGAACAAAGCCAGAGAAATCAGCTTGAGTGAAACAACGACTAAATTGACGGGCTCTATCGGCTCTAAAATTCATAAATATCATGGCATCGCCATCATTTACTTTTATTGTTTCGCCTTTACTATCAGTGATAGCAGACGCTTTAACAAACTCATCATTTTCATCGCGTTCATAAGCGGCACTTAAGGCATCCGTTGCTGAACTATATTGATATTCTGCTTCGCCGGATACCATTAAGTTGTACGCTAATTCAACACGATCCCAACGTTGATCTCTGTCCATGGCGTAATAACGACCAATAACGGAAGCAACTTGACCACAACCAAGTTCAGCAAATTTTTCTTGTGCTTTAAGTAGTGAAGCTTCTGCGCTGCGTGGCGGAGTATCTCGGCCATCTAAAAATGCGTGTAAGTAAACCTCTTTTGCACCTTTACTTGCTGCCATTTCTAGCATGGCAAATATATGTTCTTCATGACTGTGCACGCCGCCTGGAGATAATAAGCCGAAAACATGTATCGCTTTATTATTTTCTACTGCCATTTCTACTGCGTTTGATAGCGTAAGGTTGGCTTGGAACTCTTTATCTTCAATAGCTTTAGTAATGCGGGTAAAATCTTGATAAACAATACGCCCAGCACCTAAATTTACATGGCCAACTTCTGAATTACCCATTTGTCCTTCAGGTAAACCTACCGCCATGCCAGATGTTTGAATCAGCATGTTAGGTTTGTTCGCCATTAAGTTATCGAGTACAGGTGTGCTGGCATGATAAATAGCATTGGACTCAGGATCTTCTCTGTATCCCCAACCATCTAAAATAATAAGAACTGTCGACTTCTTGTTTGGCATTATGGCTTCCTTTAATCATTCAATGAGTGATAAAACGTCAATTAATGGGACAATATGTAAATTTCGCCGCCAGTATATCAAGAGACGAGCCTAATATCTTCTGAACATCGCGAGAAAATGTTTCAGTTTTACCTGCAGTTTTGCCTTAAAAGTTGTTGTTTATTCGATCAGCCTCATCTTATAAACATTAAAAGCCCAATTCCATGAAAAGTTCAGTTTGGGTTTATTTTATTAGCCTGTATACTGTTGCCAATTTTAGTTAATTAGAATGTAGAATTTATGGACCAACTTATTACGTTTGCAATGAGCCAGCCTTTACTAAGTGCGGCTTGGCTTGCCATTGTTTCAATGATTGTCGTGTTAACGATTAGAATTCAAATGTCGCCGATCAAACAATTGAGTACGCAACAAATGACTTTCTTAGTGAATAGAGAGTCAGGTGTTGTTGTCGATACTCGTAGCGATAAAGACTTTAAAGCAGGTCATATTGTCGATGCAATTCACCTTAATAGTGAAAAAGTTAGTAAAAATGATTTCGCAAGTCTTGAAAAACATAAAGACGATCCCATCATTATTGTATGTACGGCAGGTATCAGTGCCGGTAAAGTTGCTAGCCAAATGGCTAAAGCAGGCTTTACTCGTGTGAATTTGCTTAAAGGTGGTATGAATGCTTGGCAAAGTGCTGGCTTACCAGTTGCGAAAAAGTAACAAACACAACGAGATATCATGATGGCAGTTGAAATATACACTAAAGTAACTTGTTTTTATTGCATGCGAGCGAAAGCTTTACTTGATGATATGCAGGTTGCCTACCACGAAATTAAAATCGACGGTGATGCAGCGTTGCGTGAGAAAATGATCACACGTAGCCAAGGGGCTTCAACAGTTCCGCAAATATTTATAAATAACCAACATATTGGTGGTTGTGATGATTTATTTGCTTTGCATGCCCAAGGAAAATTAACCACACTTATTGCGGGCTAAATAGAGCAGGCGTAAGTGAAAATTAGAATTTAATTCGTCAATAAATGACGAAAACATAGGAAGTAAGAAAATGGCTGACGAAAACCAAAACGGCGCAGAAGCAACAAACGAGCAACAAGCACCACAATTTGCGATTCAACGTGTTTACACGAAAGATATTTCTTTTGAAACGCCAAATTCTCCGGCTATTTTTCAAAAAGAATGGAAGCCAGAAATTCAATTAGACATTGATACCAAATCAAATAAATTGGCTGACGATACTTATGAAGTGACTTTGTCATTAACAGTAACCGCTAAAATTGAAGAGCAAACAGCATTTTTAGCTGAAGTACAGCAAGCGGGTATTTTCACTATTGGTAACTTACCTGAAGCGCAATTAGCACATACTATTGGTGCATTCTGTCCAACTACATTATTCCCATATGCGCGTGAATCAGTTGCTAACCTAGTAAGCCGTGGCTCATTCCCACAAATCAACTTAGCACCAGTTAACTTTGAAGCTTTATTTGCTAATTATGTACAACAACGTGCAGCACAAGCAGAACAAGCACCAGCTAGTACAGAAACGCATTAATTTATGACTGATAAATCTGCAGCTATAGCTGTCATCGGTGCCGGTTCATACGGCACTGCATTAGCTATTTGTTTAGCCCGTAATGGCCATCAAACTTTGCTTTGGGGCCGTGATGCTAATCATGTCGCAGAAATGGCCAGTAGCCGTGCAAATGAAAAGTATTTGCCTGGTAGTAAGTTTCCAGACTCGTTAGCTGTTAGTGCTGACTTAGCCATGGTAGCTAGTGCAAGCAAAAATGTTTTATTAGTTGTGCCTAGTCATGCTTTTGGTGAAGTACTTGGTCAAATAAAGCCGCATATGCGTCAAGATGCTCGTTTGGTTTGGGCGACTAAAGGTTTAGAGCATGATTCTGGTCGACTACTACAAGATGTTGCCATAGAAGCGCTTGGGGAAGATATTTCTCTTGCGGTGCTTTCAGGGCCTACGTTTGCAAAAGAAATGGCCGCAGGTTTACCAACGGCAATTTCTTTATCATCAAGCGATGAAGACTTTGTGAGCGATATTTCAAATCTGTTGCATTGTGAAAGAACATTTAGAGTTTATAGCAATAATGACTTTATTGGTGTTCAACTTGGTGGTGCGGTGAAAAACGTTGTTGCTATTGGCGCCGGCATGGCTGATGGCATTGGCTTTGGTGCGAATGCTCGCACCGCGTTAATTACCCGTGGTTTAGCTGAAATGACGCGTTTAGGTTGTGCTTTGAATGCACAAGCGTCAACCTTTATGGGGATGGCTGGCTTAGGCGATTTAGTATTAACCTGTACTGACAATCAATCGCGTAATCGTCGTTTTGGTTTGGCATTAGGTCATGGTGAAACGGTAGAAAAAGCGATGGCGGATATTGGTCAAGTGGTTGAAGGTTATCGCAATACTAAAGAAGTTCATATGCTGGCTGAACGCATGGGCGTGGAAATGCCGATTGTTGAGCAAGTTTATCAAGTACTTTATTGTGGTAAAGATGCAAAACTTGCAGCAGCAGATTTATTGTCTCGCGAACGAAAATTTGAATGATTTTCTCATTAGAAGTAGAAAATTAGCTTAAATTAAAAAAAGCGCATTAACTTAACGTAATGCGCTTTTTTTGTGCTCGTAATATTGATGGTTACTTACGTTTGCTTAGTAGCTAAATTGAATTTGCAAAGCCTAATTGACGCCATGCTTCGTAAACAATAACGGCGGTCGCGTTAGATAAGTTCATACTGCGGCTGTCTTTTAACATTGGGATCCTGATTTTATCTTGGTCAGGAATTTGTTGTCTAACATCTTCTGGTAAACCGCCGGTTTCTGAACCGAATAATAAATAATCACCAGCTTTAAAATCTACATCGCCATAATAGCCAGTTGATTTAGTCGTTACGGCAAGAATTCGTTCAGGTTGTTCGCTTTCTACAAAGCTTTGAAAGTTTGCATGGCGTTTCAACGCTGCAAATTCATGGTAGTCTAATCCTGCTCTTCTTAGCTTTTTATCTTCTAGATCAAAACCTAATGGCTCAATAAGATGTAACCTAAAACCCGTATTAGCACACAAGCGAATAATATTACCCGTGTTAGGTGGAATTTGAGGTTGGAATAAAACGACGTCTAACATATCAAGCACTTAATAAATTCTATAATGAATATTATTATAACCTGCTTTAATTATAATTATGCTAAATAATTAATGACGTTGTTGGTAAAGTTAAGCAATTAAAGTAGCTAAAAACGTTATCTGTGAATTGGCATTTGTTTTATTAATTGAGGGCAACATGGAAACCAATAACTTACCGTCAGAACGCTATGCTGCACTGGTTAAACTAGCGGCATTTACTGCCACTGCTACGGCGTTATTGCTCGTCGTACTCAAAATTTATGCTTGGTTTGCGACTGATGCCAGCGCTATGCTTGCCTCAGCAACAGACTCCATTCTAGATTTATTTGCCTCAGTGATGAACGTGGTTATATTACGCTTTGCACTTGCCCCCGCTGATGATGAACATAAATTTGGCCATGGTAAAGCTGAAAGCCTTGCTGGACTTGTACAAGCCGCATTTGTACTTGGCTCTGCATTGTTGCTCGTTTTTAATGGTGTCGACCGAGTAATAAACCCACAAGAAATTGTCAGAACTGAGGTCGGTATTTGGGTATCAATTATTGCTATTGTCATGACGTTGTTATTGGTGCTAGTGCAAAAATACGTAATTGCGAAAACCCGCTCTGTTGCGATAAGTGCTGACGCTCTGCATTATCAATCTGATCTTTTGCTCAATTTTGGCGTATTATTGGCGTTATTTTTAAGCCAAGGTTATTGGCTACAAGCCGATGGTGTGTTTACTATTGGTGTGGGTGTATTTTTGTTATTAGGTGCTAGTAAAATTATTTGGATGAGTGTGCACCAACTAATGGATCATGAACTTACAGAAGACGAATTAGATAAAATTAAGCAGATTGTCCATGCCCATAAAGGAGCATTAGGCTTACATGAGCTAAGAACACGTCAAGCAGGTCAAAATCGCTTTATTCAATTTCACTTAGAGTTAGATGATGGCTTATCTCTTTTAGCAGCCCATAGCATCGGTGAAGCGATTGAAGCGGAAATTATTCAGGCGTTAGCCCCATGTGAGGTTTTAATTCACCATGATCCTTCATCAGTTGTCAGCAGTGAGCTAGCCAACAATGAAAAGCCTGTAGATTAATATTATTGCTTTACGCTATGACTTGCATGAAAACCAGTTAATTACAGAGTCTAACGCAATGTCTCGATATTCATCAATTTCAAAAAATAGCTCGTGATAAGCACCTGAAATCACCTTGGGTTTTCCACCAATACATGCGGTATGATTAATTTCATATAACTGCTGGCAGAAGCTGTTTTGCGCTGCATTATCTACAATATGCTCTTCACTTGCCTGCATCATTAACACTGGCTGAGTTATGTTAGCAAGGTCATTAAATATGCTTTTGTTGGTGGCTAATGCTTGGCTAAGCCAATGAAATGTTACACCACCCAATTTCAGTTCCGGCTGTGCTTCGTATAGCGTTCGAAAGCGCTGAAACCGTGTTTTTGAGTGCATGAGTTTATTATCGGCAAAAGATGTTTTATTAATGTCATTTTGCCCCAAGAAATACCAAGGTGTGTTTGAAAGCCATTGATTTATTTTTGTCCCCGTATTTACTATAAATTCAGCTATTGCACTTGGTGTACCACCACTTGATATGGCTATCATTGGTGAACTAAGAACTAATGACTGCACTTTATTTTGGTGTTTTTGTAGGTATCGTAAGGCAATTGCTCCGCCCATGGAATGAGCTAACATAAAAGGGCTATGTGACTTTTCTGGGTGTAAACTAGGCAGCACCTGACTAAGGAGTTGGTGCAGGTCGTCAGCATAATCATCAAATTTTGCCACATAACCTTTAAATCGGTTTGCTAGAAGGCGTTGTGACAACCCTTGTCCACGGTGATCAATAATGACGCTATCGTATCCTTGCTGATCTAGATCATAAGCTAGTTCCTGGTATTTTAAATAGCTTTCAGAGCGCCCAGGTATAACGACGACATAAGATTTTTTAGCACGTTTAAAGTTTGTCACGTAAGCAATTTTAATCTTGTCAGTGCTGATAAATGTTGTTTGGTTTACATTTTGCCAAAAGGCATCGATAGCGATAATTTTTTCAGGCGTTAGTGTTCGCTCCGCAATTATGCTTACCGCATCGGCCATTTAGAATATTCCCATAAGTTATAAATATATAAGCTATTTTTACATAGTTTAGTTTGATTCTTATAAGCTATCTTTACTGATAATGACAGGTAATTCAATGGTGACGGTAAGACCGTTACCTTGATTGTTGCTCGCATAAATATGGCCGTTGTGTGCAACTATAGCCTGCTTAGCTATTGCCATACCTAAACCTGTACCGCCAGTTGCTCGGTCGCGTGCTTGTGCAACACGGTAAAAGGGTTCGAATAATTTGTCTAAATCTTCTGCTGGCACGCCAGTTCCACTATCAACAATGTCTATAGTAAAGCTGTTACCATTTTGTGTTAAGTAAACTATAAGTGTGTCATTTGGGGGGCTATACTTAACAGCATTAATCAAAATATTATTAAAAGCGCTGGAAAGTAAATTAGGATCTGCCTGAGTTAAACAGGTGCTTGCACCCTTAAGTGTAATCGCAATTGATTTCTCATTGGCAATGTACTGAGCGTCTTCGATACAAAGTTCTAATAATTGCTTAAGGTCAACAGACATCAGTTCCATTTGGCTGATGGTGTTTTCCATGCGAGAAAGTGATAAAACGCTTGAAATCATTTCATCTAAACGTGCAACTTCTAACTCGCAGCGTTGTAAGTGTTTTTGTAGTAGTTCTGGGGCAATATTTTCTTGCTGTGCAAGCCCTAAAGCAATTTGTAAGCGTGTCATTGGAGAGCGCAATTCATGAGAAACATCAGCCATCAATCGTTGATGAGAGCCAATGTTTTGTTCCAATTTTTCGGCCATTAAATTAAAGCTGCTTGCACAAGCACCAATTTCATCATTACGTTGTGCTGCTAACGGCACTCGTGCGGTAAATTCGCCATCACCAAAGCGGGCGGCTGTTTTTTGCATTGCTACCAGCGGCTTAGTTAACGAGCGAGTCAACAGCCAAAGAAAGATTGAGCTAATAATAATGGGGATGCTAATACGAATCCAAGTTGGCAGTCGTAACATAAAAGCACCCAAACGAGATTTTCTATCGCGACTCGCGAGAAAAACTTGATAAGGAGTGTTATTTATCTCTATTGCAATAGGGCCGGTCATGCGGAAAAATTCAAACTTCACTGTAGTTAATCTATCTAAATTATTTTCACTTAGAAAGCTTGCCAAATGTGAAATATGCCAAGATTTTGATGATATAACTTCTTGACTCAGCATGTTTTTTACTAATAATTCTTTGTCCATCCGCTTGGGTAATATTGTCAACAAAGCTTGCGGGTTCATCGGTGCCTGACGAGAAATTAAATTTTTGATGCGCTCAAGCTTACTTATATCTGAGTGATGGGTAGGGACAATAAAGCTTTTTGGACGAAACTGCTCAGAAACAAGGCGAGTGATACCTATAGTTAATACGACGATTAACCAGAAGCAAATAAACAGCTTTGCCCCTATTGAGGAAAATCGACTGTGAAGCTTTATCATTAGCTAAGCTCACCGGCTAGAAAAATATAACCAGCGCCACGAATAGTCTTGAGTTTATCACTTGGGCTAAATGGCAGAAGCTTTCGTCTTATATTACTTACATGCATATCAATACTGCGGTCGAAAGCGCTTAACTTTCGTTTAAGAACTCGCTCAGAAATTTCATTTTTGCTGACAATTTCACCGGGTTTAGACATTAAGTATTCAGTGATTTGATATTCAGTGCCAGTCAGTTCTATATATTCGTTATGGCAGCTGACTTGGCGGGTTGCATGATTGAGTATGACACTATTAACTTCTAATGCACTACTTTGTTCTTTGCTGGTTTGTACAATATCGATTCGTCGAAGAATAGCATTGATACGTGCTAGCAATTCACGATGCTGAAAGGGCTTCGGTAAGTAATCATCAGCCCCCAATTCCAAGCCAAGAATACGATCAGCATTATCACCTTTAGCGGTTAGCATTAAAATCGGGGTTTTATGGTTACCGCCAAGGGCTTTTAATACTTCAAAACCGGTTAAGCCGGGCATCATAACATCTAATAAAATGAGAGAAATACTATCATCGAATGCTTTTTCTAAGCCTGATACGCCGTCATAGCAACAAACTAATTCAAAACCTTCGGTAGCGAGGTAATCAGATAATAACTCAGCAAGCTCTTTGTCATCATCTATTAATAAAAGTTTATGTTTTTTCATATTTACCACAAGGCCTTGGCCATTCAATTGTCACTATCATAGCGTATTACTTTTGCTGTGCTTAGGATATTTACATAACATTTACGTTGCTTTGCGTTTCTTTTCGTTGCAGGTTTTATACTTTGCTTACATTAATTGAGGAGTATCACTGATGAAAACACATAAACTATATTGCGCAATAAAGCCTTATTTGGCTATAGGTGTTACCGCACTGTGCTTAACAACTTTTAATGCCAGTGCCGTAGGTCATAATCACGACGGTAATGGCAAATCTCATACTGGCCAACATCACAGTAGTGAGCAAGAAGGCCATAAAAGACAAATGAAGAAACGCTTTAAAATGCTGGCACATAAGTTAGACCTTACCAAAGCGCAGCGTCAAGAGATTCGAACAATTTTTACTGAGATGAAAGCTGATAAGAAAGAACATCGGGCAACAATGTCAGGGTTTAAAGAGCAAGTTGGAATTTTGGCACAAGCAGATGAGTTTGATGAAAGTAAATTCAAAACATTGTATGTAGAATTTCAGGATGAATTTCAAGTTTTGGCGATGGAAAAAGCTAAAATGCGCCATGCAATAATGCAAATACTGACACCAGAACAGCAAGATAAATTTTCGTCAATGCGTAAACAACGTGGGCCTTTATTTTAATAGACTAAAAGAGAATATTTTTGACATTTTGCTTTCTACCGCAGTGCCATTTTCTTCGGCAGGTAGAAAGCGCCACTTCTCCATAGCATTTCGAATAGCATTACGGAAATAGCTTACTTTACTTTTTGACTCAAATTGAATGTCTTTAACTAAGCCATTCTTATCAATACTAAATTCAACCATGACCTCTAGCTCAATACCTTTTCTTTTGGCTGAAGAAGGATATCTAGGCTCTATTGACGTAATCAATTTAGCTAGGCTGCTTGTTGGAAGGATTTCAGCGTTCGTTGCATAGATATCATTAAATTTATTACTGATACGGCTATCAATATCACGATAAACATTGTTTGCTAATTTTGATGAATCAAACTCTGGTTGTGACTGATATTTTACGCCAAGTTGTGTATTAGCCGCTTTAGGGGCGTCTAATAATGAAGCTACTTGTTGTGAGTATGGATTAGCTAAAGTTGCGGCGTTATTTCTTGAATCAGTGCGTTCAAAAGCTATATCCGACATAGACTTATTTGCACTAGCTTTAAGTACTTGCTTACTGGCTAATATAGGCTCTTCTATCAATTTATTTTGATTCTGCTTGTTACTCTGTTTTGCTATTGAACCTTGTACTATAGGTAGTTCATTAACATACATAGTGTCGGTGCTTGGGGCCGAACTTTTAACTTGTTCATTTAATGTTGATGTTTTTTTTGTAAACTTATTTTTTGGGTTAATGCCAGCTAAATAATTATTTTCATCAATAGATTGAGTTGCTGCTACCTTTTTATTTTTAACACTAGCTTTGTTGTTAATCGCGATCAATTGGTTTGCAAGTGAAGCATTCGTGTTTAAGCTTTCAATTGCTAAAGGGGCATAAGCTACAGAACTTTTATTTAATTCAATAGGTGAATGACTAAGTGAAATACTGCCAGACTGCAAATCTATGATCGGTAGTGTTAGCGAATTCTGCGAAAAACCAAAAATAATAGCGAGCAAAATGGTAAATGAAGCTAACCACTTTCCTGAATCTGTTGTCTGACTACAATGCGGTTGATTTTCTAATAATCTCACGACTCTTTGCTTTAAATCTCCGCCTGATGCTGCCATCGCCATACTTGGAATAGCATGATGTCTATGTTTTTGACATAAAGAAGCGGTGTCTGCCAATGTGTGCGCGTAGGCAATTGCGCTACTGCCATGTTGTACGGCAATATCATCACTGCAATATTCTCTTTCGTTACGCATTTGTTTTGATACCCAACGAACCGTTGGGTGAAAAAACAATAGTGTTTCTACCAGTGTTTGTAAGAAATTCACCAAATAGTCATGACGACGTATATGTGCTAATTCGTGTAGTAACAGCATATCTAATTGTTGAGGGGTTAAACCTGAAACCATACTAAATGGAATAAGTACTACGGGTTTTAACCAACCAATCGCCATTGGCACATCTGTTTTGCTAGATAGTAAAAGCGTTACTTTTTTCGTTAGACCAATTTTATTGACTAAACCTTCAAAACGAATTTGCAGCGCTGGGCTAACTGGCATTGTACCTTGCACAGGTAATTTATTGACGTTATATAGTTCAATTAATAGCTTAACGGAGAGCAGGGTAACAACACTTAACCAAAAAATAGAAATAGCAGGTAAATATTCAAGCCATTCAACATACCAAGCGTTTACTTGTATTTTTTCAAGGTAGAAGCCTTGATCAAGCAAAGGTATCGATTGTACAAAGTTAGTGGTCTGACGATAACTATTATCATAAAC
>OJFV01000150.1_pt1 | contig 31535 bp, 26 predicted proteins | sample 1594391 | NCBI WGS metagenome assembly OJFV01 (sample SAMN05416856, study PRJEB24817) | seawater metagenome | isolation source: Sea water | place: Canada:Atlantic | collected 2013-11
TGCATTATGGCGTATTTAAACGCCGAGGACAGGAGCCATCCACACCATCCGCTTAGGGGCTGGTACCATAGCAACGGATTTATAAAACAGAGTGCCTTTTAGATCTCAGAAATGACCAGGGGAATACCCAGAAAAATGCCCAGAAAAACGATCTTGGAAATGGTTTGAAAATATGTCTTTTAAGGCTGTACGTAATTGTTGCGAATTGAGTGTTGAGTACTTGCTTTCGAAAGGATTGGTTCCGGTTGATGCAGTAATCGATGCTATATTTGGTGACAATGCCTATTCAGAAGTCAGACTGAAATCAAACTTTGATCCAATTCCCCTTCGCCTTAGGTTAAAAAAAATGGGCTGTAGGATTGTACGTGAAGATATTGAAAAGGGGTGGTTGTTTTTAATATCGCGCGATGGCTCCAATGAAGCACAAGCAGAGCATGGGGTCTTAAATAATAAGGCCACCTTTAAGTTCGATGGCGAAATGTTAAACATGGATGTTATGGGGCTGAAATTTCCTGATAATTTTCTTGAAGTGATACGCTATATCGATCGATCACCTGAAGAAGAGAGACTGCGTGTAAAAATAGCGGCTTATCCTCAAAGGCTACAATTTCTTCTCAAGGAGCGAAATTGGTCCGGACAAGTTGAAGACAAGCACACGGGACATGTCACTTTATTATTAGAAAAATTTTAATCGTCAGTTTCTTTGGATTGCCGTTTCTTTGATTGACTAGCGGATTGACCGACTTTGTCCTCTGCCCTTAAGTGATTTCATCCGCAACGATCCGAAACCCAAGATTGTTAGGGGGAGACCCTACAGAGCACCCGCCAATTTTAGCATCTCTAATGAGTTCGGATTGGTATGATCTATGCTCACCCTGCATTATTCGAACCCCACCACATGCCACGGTTCTTTCTTTAGATGTCTCTAACGTACTGTAATCTGAGTTCCAACAGGTCTGGGTCCATTCCCAAACATTGCCTTTTAAATCAACTAAACCATATTTATTAACCCCATAACCACCGACTGGTTTAGTTTTACTTGTCTTTGGTCTTTCTAAAAAAGTTACATATTCTGCTGCCCATGCCATCCGTGGGTCATCGTACAGTTTTTTGGGAGGGCTGATGACATCATTAGAAAAATAATTCCATTCAGATTCCAAAGGTAATCTGAATTTTTGACCCGTCTTCGCAGATACCCAGTTTATGAACTGTTCCACATCGAAATAACTAACTTTTGTTACCGGGTGGAGTATTGTCTCATTAGACCGCATTTTTGGGCTGTGATCACAGCCGTCATCTTCATAGCAGCTTTGCCATTGGCCTATTGTAACTTCTGAATAGGCCACATAAATTGTCTTGGGTTCATTGCTTTTTTGTGAATTGGTTGGCTCTAATTCTATACTGACAAGCTTTGGGTGAAACTGGGGGTTTTCTGATAAGACAGCGTTTATACGCGCTGTCTTATCAGAATTTTGGGATACAAAGAGAGCACCCCCTCCCAGTAATATTCCTGCTAAAGCTATAAATGATAAACTACTATATTTTATCACTTTGACACCTTGTCTACGTTACTAAATTAGAGCCAAACCATACAACGAGTTCTTAAGGAGGTGTTTTAAGAAACATCACCCTTTTTAATTTGTTTCATCAAATCATCATTCCACTCACCCTCAACAATAACGTGTGCTACTGCACCAAGTTCTGTGGCTTCAATAAGATTGTGGTTTACATAAGCATAAACGCCTGGTTGTTCGAATGTATATAGGAACGCGCCAGCAGAACCACCGCGGACAAGAGAAGTCTCGTGCCCTCTACCAGGGATGTCATCAAATGATCCAAATTCCCAAGAGAAATTCCAGTGTCCACCAATCAAGTGTGGTCGGCAGTCTCTATTGGCTTGTGAATGAACAAATAGAACGCTTTCACCGACTTTGGATTTAAGAGCGCCTTCGCCAGTTAAAGCACCTACTTTACCGTTAAAGACCTCATGTGTTGGAATGAGCTTGCGGGCAACTTCCATCACGTCATCAAAGTCTTCACCTGCATCTTCATATTTTTTGTAGTTGCCGTCTTTGTCTTTTGGCACATAGAAATCTTGCTCACCAATATAATACATTTTGTCATATGTAAGGGCGTTGCCTCTTCCGTCGGTGATACCGTCACGTGGAAGAACAACAACAGCACCATTCATGCCCTTGACGACGTGGTAGGGGATCATAGATCCACCTGGTGCACAGTGATAAACAAATGCGCCTGGTTTGGTTGCTTTCCAACGTAGAATGGTCGTTTCACCTGGTAGGACGTGTGTTAAACCCCCGCCACCAAGAGCGCCTGTAGATGAATGGAAATCGATGTTGTGTTCCATGGAGTTAGATTCAGGATTAACCATGGTCAACTCAACGTAATCACCCTGATGGACTACGATCAATGGTCCAGGAACGCTACCATTAAAGGTCATTGCTATTGTTTCAGCTTCTTCACTGATAGCCCATGGCTTTTCTTCAATTACAAATGTGACTTCGACAACTTTAGGGCCACCTTTGGCTGCGTGATCGTGAACGGGGGCAAAAGGCGGTGCAACCATTTCCTGCTTAACGCGTGGAAGTTTCGCAATTTCTTCTTCAGTAAGAGAGACATTAATTGTTGATGACGCATCAGCAACTTGTCCAGGCACTAAGTTTTTCAAATTTTCCGGTGTAGCTGCTTCTGCTTTTCCACCCAAAGTAAGTGCGCCAATTGCAACACTGGTGGATGCCAATGTTGTGTTTCGCAAAAAGCTGCGGCGATCCATTGTTTTATCGTTATGATTTTCCATAATTTTCTTTTGCTCCTCATCAAGATTCCAAGTGATGTTTGGAATTCTTGTTAAAATCTCTTGGTATCACTTTGAAGGGTGATCCTCCTTATGCAAGCTGTCCCATTTACAACTCACGCTATAAAGTTATTCCAAAGGGGTGTCTGTGTGATTTGACTTTGAGCAAGGATGTGTGAATCCCACGAAAATCCCTTGATTTTAAGTATATAAATAATTGAAATATAACGGTTAATATGGATTTGGTACATTTTGTCACAGGCTTAATGATATAGAGAAAACACTGCTTTTGAGGTACTAATCATTATATATGTGAAGTGAAAAACTGGAGTTTGAACTTCAAAATCAACATCAACATCACCAGAAAACCCGATTTGATTACTTTAAGGACGATGTGCAATTATTCGTTAAATCTGAGGGTGACTTGACCTACATCAAGTTTAAAGATGTGGATTGGATGTATCTATGATCTCGATGGAGAGGTCGTCGGGCGCTGTGCTGTGATCTCTTGCATCTAGCTAGCAGTGGGGAGATCCATTATGAATGAGCGCTTATCAATCAGCGCCGCCCGGAACATCTTCTACGGAGGAACTATCTTCTTTGCCGTGATCTTTGTCGGTCTGGTCATCAATTCGGTGAACTATGCAACAGATCCAGAAACGTCAAATGTTGAAGAGCTCAATGAAAAAGTTGCGCTAGGTAAAGAAGTTTGGGAACGGCATTCTTGTATTAACTGTCATAGTCTTCTGGGGGAGGGAGCTTACTTTGCACCTGAACTTGGCAATGTGTGGACCCGCCGCGGTGGAGAAGATGACGCAGAAGGAGCCAGTGATTACATCAAAGAGTGGATGAAGGCTCAACCAACCGGTATCGAAGGTCGTCGCCAGATGCCTCAGTTTAATCTTAGTGATGAGGAATTGAACGGTCTTGTTGAATTCTTCAAGTGGACCAATGGGATTAATACCCAAAATTGGCCACCGAACGAAGAAGGCTAGGCCAAAAGGAGACGTCGAATGAAATATCAAACTCAAAAAGTTGCACTTTATTACTTTGTAGGTGCTCTTGTTTTGTTCCTTGCTCAGGTGACCTTTGGTGCCTTGGCTGGAGCAGTTTATGTGTGGCCAAATTTATTAGCCGAAGCCTTACCATTTAATATTATCCGTATGATCCATACTAACAGCCTTATCGTCTGGTTGTTAATGGGCTTTATGGGGGCGGCTTATTATTTGGTTCCAGAAGAAGCAGAAACCGAAATTTACAGTCCGCTTATCGCCAAAATTCAATTTTGGTTGTTCCTATTTGGGGGCGCGGCTGCGATTGTTGGTTATATAATGGGAGTTCACGGCGGACGTGAGTTCCTAGAACAACCTCTTTGGATTAAATTGGCAATTGTCGGCGTGATGCTGATGTTCCTCTTTAATTTAAGTATGACAGTTCTCAAGGGCCGTAAAACAGCTGTATCCATGATCATGATTGTTGGTTTGTGGATGGTTGCTTTGCTCTTCCTTTTTGCTTTCTATAATCCCGTAAACCTTGTTTTGGATAAGATCTTCTGGTGGTTTGTTGTTCATCTTTGGGTTGAAGGTGTATGGGAACTGATTATGGCTTCCATCCTTGCATTCTTGATGATCAAAATGACCGGTGTTGACCGTGAAATTGTAGAGAAATGGCTCTATCTCATTGTCAGCTTGGCTTTGTTTACAGGTCTATTAGGAACGGGTCATCATTACTATTGGATCGGCACTCCTGGCTATTGGCAGTGGATTGGTTCCGTCTTCTCTACACTTGAAGTCGCACCGTTCTTTGCAATGGTTCTCTTTACCTTCTACATGGTTTGGAAAGGTGGCCGGAAACACCCAAATAATGCAGCAATCCTTTGGGCGCTTGGGTGTTCTGTCTTTGCCTTCTTTGGTGCTGGTGTTTGGGGTTTCTTGCATACGCTTGCAAACGTCAACTACTTCACTCATGGCACACAGGTTACAGCAGCACACGGGCACCTGGCATTTTACGGTGCTTATGTAATGGTCAATCTCGCGATTATGACCTATGCAATACCTAAATTGCTTGGCCGTGAGCCATATAACCAAATGCTTAACATGTGGGGGTTCTGGATCACATCATCCGGTGTTGCGTTTATGACCTTCACCCTGACATTTGCAGGTGTAATCCAAGCTCATGTTCAAAGGTTCCTAGGTGAATCTTATATGGATGTGCAAGATCAGATGATGTTCTTCTACCAGCTTCGTCTGGGATCTGGGGTTGTTGTTGTGATTGGCGCTTTCATCGTTGTTTATTCCCTCCTGGTACCAGGTCGTGAAACTCAACGTGTGAAATCTTCAGCTCAAACACAACCTGCTGAGTAGGGCCCGCTGAATAGGGATTAATACGTCGGGGCTTTGTATTCCAAAGCCCCGACACTCCTTCTTCCGAGATACTATTAAATATTTTTTGTTTATTCGTTATTTCATTTTTACTAAATGGTGTTTGTTATGGCTCAATCACAACCTTATTACGAACCAACTGCAAATGAATGTGTTCTTTTCGAACAGGCATTCAAAAATAAGCTACCTCTTTTGTTAAAGGGCCCAACCGGATGTGGTAAAACAAGATTTGTAAGTCATATGGCTCACAAAATCGGGGTGCCGCTACATACAGTTTCTTGCCATGATGATTTATCCGCATCTGATTTAACGGGCCGTTTCCTTTTGAAAGGTGGCGACACGGTTTGGACGGACGGGCCTTTGACAAAGGCTGTACGTGAAGGTGGAATTTGTTATTTGGATGAAGTGGTCGAAGCAAGAAAAGATGTAACTGTCGTCTTGCACCCTTTAACAGATGATCGACGGTTACTTCCTCTTGAGAGAACGGGTGAATTATTGGAAGCACCTGATGATTTTATGTTGGTGGTCTCCTATAACCCTGGTTACCAAAACATGATGAAGAGCCTTAAGCCCAGTACCCGGCAGCGTTTTATTGCTGCTGAGTTCGATTTCCCCGACGCTCAAACTGAGGCGCGTATTGTCTCTACTGAAACGGGGCTTGATCCTGATCGTACTATTGGACTCGTTCGGCTGGCCCGTAAATTACGCGATATGAAGGGGCAAGACTTGGAAGAGGGTGTTTCGACACGACTATTGGTCTATTGCGCCACACTTATTAAGTCTGGCTTAGATTTTGACGAAGCAATCCGTCACGCAATGATCGAGCCTTTGACGGATGAATATGATGTCAAACAAGGGTTGGAAGAAGTTGTTCGGGTGAGTTTTGGGTAGTTGACTAAACTTCATTTAAGTTATTGAAAAATATAAAGTAAGCCAGGAGAACTCGTCATGGGTATTATGGAGCTCATTGAAGTAGAAGAGTTCGTCGGACGCAAATGGCACACACTTATTTCTGGTGCTGAAAGTTACGCTTCTTTTGAGGATCAAGCTGTATCCTTAGAGGATGTGAGGGCTTCTCTCAGCGTCTTCTTCCGTGCACTCGGTGGGGAAAACGCTGTAGAAGTAGCTGCTACCGGACAAGAGAAATCGGAACACCGACTTTCTTTTCGCCAAAAGCTAGGCATCGATATCGAAAAACTGCAACGTTCAACATTGGATGGCCGAACTCTGATGCTACCGGAGAAAATTTCGATTTTTCCAACATCAGCTCTTAACCGTGATCTCTTTTTTTGGCTTGCAGCCTTTTTTACCCAAGATATTGAAGTTGAGGGTGGGAAATTTACAGACCCTCTTCATTATGATTTGGCATTTATTAGACGTTCGAATCAAAAATCTGAAGCCGTAATTAACCGTTTACCCGGCCTCATAAAAATCAATACTGAGCTTTCAACGTATTTGCGAAGTTTACGTCCGGTGCGAGATTACCTTCCTCCTCAAGAAGCTGCGGTTGAAGACGTTGTACGTCATTTGCTTGGGCAAAAAGTAATTTTATCTTCATTGGCGGAAAAATACTTAGAGTTCATCACCTCTTCAGCACCCGAAGAGGTACGCCTTATGACTCTAGAAAAGGCGAATAAAAAATATCGACCTTTATTACCAGTGCCCTTATGGGGAGAAGTCATTGAAACTTCCTTCAGCACGGACCAGTCAGGAAGCGAAACTGGAGGAGGAAATTCTAAGAAATCCGAGGATCGTAAAAAGCGAAGAGCTGAACGCCAAAATCTTGATCAAACGAAGAAGGGCGACGGTTTTTTCGTTAGTATCTACGATAAACTCATGGCCGTTTCCGACATCATCAACTTGAACCGTAATATTAAAGAGGATGAGGAAGACGACGCGCTAGAAACTGCTGATGATATTGATAGAATAACATTGAGCGATCATGAAGAAAAAGTAGCTACTAAGATCAAAATTGATCTTGATCTTCCAGCAAATGAACTCGATCAATCTCTTATCGAAGCCAAACGAAAAGTTCATGAATGGCATTATAAAAAACAAGCCTTTTTACCGGATTACTGTGCGGTAACCATGCGTGAGGCCTCTGAAGAGGGCGATGGTTGGGTTATTGATGAAAAAACCGCCCGGCAAATAAGATTGGTTCGGCGTCAGTTTGAGGCCTTTAAAAACGATCGAAAACAACTTAAAGCACAGCCTGAGGGGACAGAACTGGATATTGAGGCTTTGGTTCGGGCTCAGGGCGATCTTAAGGCCAGCGGTATTGGCTCGGACCGAATTTACTTAAACACTCGTAAAGTTGATAGAGATATTGCGGTATCAATTCTTATGGATGTCTCGCTTTCTACTGATAGCTGGCTGGATGAACGGCGTGTTATAGATGTTGAAAAAGAGTCCCTAGCGATTTTGGCAAATGGGTTAGACGCTGCGGGTGATGATCTTTCTATCCATACTTTTACCTCGCGAAAACGAAATTATGTTCGTATAGATAGGGTAAAGGGCTTCAATGAGCCGCTCAATGACCAGGTGATGAAAAGAATCCAAGCCCTAAAGCCCGGGTACTATACACGTATTGGTGCTGCTATCCGTGTCATGGCAGAAGAGTTGGAAATTCGCCCGAATAAACAAAAATTACTCCTTATTTTAACGGACGGTAAACCAAATGATGTCGACCATTATGAGGGGCGTTATGGTATCGAGGATGCGAGGAAGGCTGTTCAAGAGTGTCGTCGGAAGGGGATCTCAGTTTTCGGGGTTACCATTGATCAAGAAGCCAAAGATTATTTTCCAACCATTTTTGGTCGTGGTGGTTATCACATCGTTGGTAATGCTGCTCGCCTATCTCAGGCCCTGCCAAAAATTTACCGACAACTGGTCAAGTTTTCTAATTAGCAGAGAAACAGCGTTAAGAGTTTTTCGAAATTAGTTAACCAGACAAAAGAAAAGCGCCGGTAAGGCGCTTTATCTTAAGGTAATGGCGGAAGGACAGGGATTCGAACCCTGGAAGGGCTCGCACCCTTGCTGGTTTTCAAGACCAGTGCATTCAACCGCTCTGCCATCCTTCCACATACCGTAAGCGAGAAACTAACGAGGTTTTTGAGAACCTTACGTGAGGTTAATCGCTCCGACGGGCTCTGAAATATCCCCATTTGAACCCACTGTCAAATGCTTAGATTAGAAAAAATGTATTTTTTTGTTTTATCGTCGAAAAAAATGTAAAGGGGCTTTTAAGTTCTTTTAGAAATCGAAATGAGTTTTGAAAAGGGATGCGAAGGTATCAGTCTCCAGTACGCTTGATCATCTCTATAATCTCAACGCACAAACGATCTTCCTTAATCATAACTTCGCCTCGTGCAATCATCTGGTCATTGATACTGATATCAATGGTATCGCCAATATACTTATCCAACTCAACAACAGCTCCGCGACCCATTTTCAATAATTGGCTCACAGGCATTTGCGCTGTTCCCAAGATAGCAGACACTTCAAGACCGACACCATGAACAGCGGGTACGATAGGGCTGACGATATTGTTACCTTCTGGAGAAAGTTCCGGTGACTGTTCTGAAGAGGGTTCAGGTGACTTTTCTGGAGGAGTATCAGGTGCCTGATCGAACATATCATCGACATCGTCGTTGTTCATTTCTTCTTCGTCAGACATAGGAATTACTTTCTTTACTTTATACTGAATATCTACTTACAAATTAAGGATACGCTTGCTTTGGTTGCTTAGCTATCAAAATAATTTGCAATGATTACGCGTGTGTCTGTATCCATTTCGACAAACACTCCAGCGAGCACTCTTTTAACTTCATCAACACGTACTATGATCGACTTACAATCAAACTCTATCGTTCCACCGTCTAGCTGAAGCTTAAACTCTACTTCGACATGATCTCCACGGATAAGGGGGCCTTTATAATCTGCCAAGGCAAAGCCACTGGAGCTCCAGTTATCAAGTTGATAACTGCTCCCGTTAATAGTGATTTCCCCGGTAATGCCAAACTCACGGCCTTCACGGCGAATCTCTTTTTTGCCAAATAGCTTGTCCAATAAATTCTTGATCATGATCAAGCTCTGTCCCAAACGATATTAAATATATGATTTTACAGCTAATAAGGTCCCACAAAAGTGGAAACAAGATATTAACCTAACGTTTTTCTTTTAATCATATAATACGCACCCTGATAAAGATAACGAGTAATCTAAAATATGTTTGTTCAGTTTGGTAAAATTTTCATCATTATAGCTGGTTGCTTTTTCTTGCTACCAACAAACAGTGTTGAAGCTGAGCAAAATGGATATCTTTCTCCAAAAGATCCTTCTCGAACGATACCACTAAAGCCTGGGGTTCGGACGAATAAGCGTGTTAAAAAAGAGCCCTATCTCGGTAGTCGGCTCATATATAAAACAACAAATTCTATTAATAAATTATTCACCAAAGACTCTAAGTTGAGCCTGGCTTGCCAACGGGGTAGATTTCTTCAAAAAAAAGAAATGCAGTATATCGCTGTCGTTGGGGGAAGAAAGTATGGAGCTGCTTTGTATAAAAATAGCATGCTGCATGACCCTAAAGGGCTTGGAAATAAGGATAAAATTTATCTTTTTAGAGGCCAGGGGACATCAAATTGTAACGTTTTCCTCAATAAATTTAATTTGGCTACAATATTTAAAGATTTATCTCTGTAATCGTGGTGGTGTTTGCATGACTTTATCGGCTAAAGTTCTCTAAGCTATTCATCCTTCTTCTTCCTGCGATTCGGAGTTCGCTTTGTTTCCTCTTTTGCGTCGTGTTACCAAGTCCAGTCTGTCATGTTGCTTAATCATCTCAGCTATTGTGTCCTCAAACGGATTTGCGGAAGGGGTTTCAAATACGAATGTTGAAAAACAAATTCCATTTGAACAATGGCTTGAAGATTTTAAAGTTGAAGCACGAAGCAAAGGTATTTCCAACCATACCTTGGAAACGAGCTTTAAGGGTATAAAGCCCATACCAAAAATTATTGAATATGACAGACGGCAACCGGAATTCACCCATACCTTCTGGAGCTATCTTGATAGAGCCATAAGTCCTCAGAGAATAAAAAAGGCTCAAGAACTTCAAGTCACTCACGCCTCTCTACTCAATGAAATCAGTAAAAAATACGGCGTTCAGAGCAGGTTTTTACTGGCGTTTTGGGGGCTGGAAAGCAATTTCGGCCAGCACACGGGCGGGTTTTCGGTCATCGCAGCAGATGCGACCCTTGCTTATGATACACGGCGGAGTGATTTCTTTCGAACGCAATTGCTCGAAGCTTTACGTATAATCCAAGCCGGTCATATTACAGCCGAAAACATGCAAGGTTCCTGGGCTGGGGCCATGGGGCATCTCCAATTTATACCGTCCACTTACAATCTCTATGCTGTAGATGAAGATGGGGATGGTCGCCAAGATATCTGGAACACTTTGCCCGATGTATTTGGGTCTGCTGCCAATTATCTTGGACAAATCGGCTGGAATGACGAATACACTTGGGGACGAGAGGTCACCTTGCCTAAGAGCTTTGATTGGAAGCTTGCTGGGCTTGGTACTAAAAAATCTCTAAAAGAGTGGGATGTACTTGGAATTCGGAAAATATCGGGTAATGCCCTCCCGGGTGTTGATCTAGAAGCTTCGTTAATTCTCCCTTCGGGTCACAAGGGCCCCGCCTTTTTGGTTTACAACAATTTTCGAAAAATTCTCAATTGGAACCGCTCTATTAATTATGCTTTAGCCGTTGGTCATCTATCAGATCGAATTGCAGGTAAAGCACCGCTTCAAACTCAACGACCTTTAAACGAGCGCCCACTTCATCGTACTGAGATAGAAGAAATACAAAGTCTTCTTTCTAAACAGGGCTACGATGTTGGGAAAGCAGATGGTATTGTTGGCAAGAAAACCCGTGATGGTATTCGAAATTTTCAGATAAAGGTGGGTCTTCCTGGTGATGGTTATCCTGATGAAGAACTACTACTGAAACTGAGAAAGTCATAGAGAGTGCAGCTAAATTGTAATTCTAAACAGATACGAAAATCGAGTTTAGAGATACAAAACATTATTAGTACAGATTGATCCATCTTCTTTAGAAGCATACAATCTTATGAAATTTAAATTGGGGGGCACGATGCGCTTAAGAAATTCACATATCATGGCAGCATGTTTTACCGCTCTTACAATTGGCTTGAGTGGTTGCGCAGAAATTGAACTTGCATCTCATGCCACCAAGCAAATCGTTAGTACCAGTGAGACCAAATCTAAAGGCCGCTTTAAGGTTGGTTCACCATATCAGGTTAAAAATATCTGGTATTATCCTGCTGTTGACTATGGTTATAGCGAGACAGGTATTGCATCCTGGTATGGACCAGGTTTTGATGGCAAGAAAACGGCTAATGGTGAAATTTACGATCAATACGCCTTAACCGCAGCTCACAGAACTTTGCCAATGCCTTCTCTTGTCAGAGTTACAAACCTTGGCAACGGGCGTTCGATTAAACTGCGCGTTAATGATCGGGGGCCGTTTTCTAATAATAGAATAATCGATGTTTCTCGCCGTTCGGCTCAGTTACTGGGGTTTGAGTTACAGGGGACAGCTAAAGTAAAGGTTGAGATCCTTGAAGCGGAAAGTCGGCAGTTGGCTGCACAAGCCCAGGGTGGAGAATACCCGCCACAATTAGCATCAAGCGATAATGCAACTTTGGCTGCGCCAACTGATGAAGTTACAGCCGAACCATTAGGCGCTACCCAAAGTGCTTCTGTCGAGCCTGTTCAAGCAACAAGTCTGGCGCCCGTCAGTCGTACGGAGCCTGCAGCGACTTTTACTGATGGTGTCGTCACACAGACACCTTTAGCGCCGAGCGGTATATATGTACAAGCAGGGTCATTCCTACAAGTTCATAACGCCGATCGCCTCAGGGCACGTCTTGCATCGCTCGGGACTGCACAAGTTGCTGATGCGCCTGTTGGCGCGCGTACTTTTTATCGGGTACGTCTTGGGCCACTTACGAATGTTCAAGAAGCTGATAAATTATTACAGATACTACACGACAATGGCTACGATGATGCACGTGTTATTGTGGACTGACTTTACTTATCAAGGCCTTATTACGGGCTCATTTTTCGTTTAATCAAGATATCAAGAAACATTACTTATTCTCACTTTCAGACTACCGGGTCAAAATATTGCTAAACTCAAAGATGTCATCTATCCGTTATGTCATAAAATCCCTTCTTATGGGTAGCGCCTGCCTGCTGGCATTAGCGCAGTCCAGCGAGGCGATCGAGACCACTGCTCGTGAAGCGTATTTGATTGATTACACCACAAAAACGGTTCTACTAAATAAGGATGCAGAACGTTCAATGCCTCCGGCCTCCATGAGTAAAATCATGACGGCCTATATGGTGTTCGAGCGCTTAAAAGATGGTCGACTGTCATTGGACGATAAACTTCCCGTCAGCGAAAAAGCCTGGCGGAAAGGTGGCTCGAAAATGTTTGTGGAGGTGGGGACGGAGATATCCATCTACGATCTCCTTCGGGGAATAATCGTCCAATCTGGAAATGATGCCTGTATTGTGGTCGCTGAAGGATTAGGGGGATCTGAAGAAAATTTTGCCCTAGAGATGACTTTAAAGGCGCGTGAAATTGGCCTTGAGAACAGCAGCTTTGCAAACGCAACAGGTTGGCCTGATCCTGGTCAACGCATGACCTCAAAAGATCTTGGGACGCTTGCTGATCGTATTATTACTGATTTCCCTGAATACTACGGTGTGTATTCTGAAAAATCCTTCACGTGGTCAGGTATTAAGCAAGATAATCGAAATCCTCTATTATATAAAAACCTTGGTGCTGATGGCCTGAAAACGGGCCATACCGAAGAAGCAGGTTACGGCCTAACGTCATCTGCAGTAGAAGGTGATCGTCGCATCATTATCGTTTTAAATGGTATGAAGAGTGCCAAAGAAAGATCAGAAGAATCAGCGCGGTTGGTATCTTGGGCGTTTAGGGAATTTGATAATTTTGAATTGCTCAAAGCGGGTGAGACGGTTGAAACGGCAGATGTTTGGCTTGGGACAGAAAAAACAATCAATTTAGTTCCTGAAAAAGATCTTCTCCTTACCTTACCCAGAAACGCCAAGAACAAGATGACCGCGACCGTTAGTTACGTTGGCCCAATTCAAACTCCTATTGAACAGGGTGAGCGTTTGGCAACGTTAAAAATTGAGGCCCCAGATATAGATACCGTAGAAATCCCTTTGGTTGCTGCAAATTCTGTTGAAAGAGAAGGCGGTTTTAGCCGGATAGTCTCTGCCTTAAATTATCTAATCTTCGGTAAATCTTAAAATTATGTCTCGTGGTATATTTATCTCGCTTGAGGGCGGTGAGGGTGCAGGAAAAAGCACGCAGATCAAACGCTTATCCAAGTATCTTACCGATACTGGGTTAAGTAATATACAAACAAGAGAACCTGGGGGAACTCCGGGGGCAGAAAAAATAAGGGATTTACTTGTCAGAGGCGATGTTTCGCTCTGGACCCCAAAAACAGAAGCTTTGTTAATGTTTGCTTCTCGCCAAGAACACGTCGAGAAAGTAATCAAACCTGCACTTGCAGCTGGGAAGTGGGTAATTTGTGATCGATTTGCTGATTCATCCGTTGCTTACCAGGGGATAGGTCATGGGCTTGGGATGGATAGTATCGAAAGTTTGCACCAATGGGTCCTTGGTGACTTTAAGCCAGATCTGACCCTTATCTTAGATTTGCCTGTTTCTGTAGGGCTAGAACGTACCTTAGCTCATACCGTTGGCGAAAATCGATTTGAAGATATGGACGTATCTTTTCATGAACGGATGCGAGAAGGATTTTTATCTATTGCAAAGTCTAATCCCGAACGTTGCACTGTGATAGACGCCACCCAGTCCGAAAATGAAGTTGCAAACGACATTTTAAAGAATGTTGTGGTCAAGTTTGGGAAGATGATGAATGGCCAAAGCAGCTAAAAAGAAATCCGACGAAGAGATCAATTCTAGGGTCCATCCTCGTAATACCCACACTTTGTTTGATCATGCTCAGGCTGAAAACACTCTGATCAAAGCCTATAATTCCGGAAAACTCCCTCATGCATGGATGTTTACAGGCCCTAAAGGAATTGGCAAGGCGACACTGGCTTATCGATTTGCCCGCTTCTTAATGAATGAAGGTGAAAGTGGCCCAGGATTGTTTGGTGACCAAACAGCACCAACATCCCTTGAAATTGGGCAAGATAATCCGATTGCCAAGCGTATTGCCGCCCGAGGCCATGGGGATTTAGTCACACTAGAGCTAAGTCCTGATGAAAAAGGGAAAATGCGCACGTCAATTCCTGTTGATGATGTTCGGAAAATTGTCAAATTTTCCCATAAAACCTCGATTGAAGGCGGGTGGCGCATCGTTATTGTTGATGCGGTCGAGGAAATGAACAGAAATGCTGCCAATGCCTTGCTTAAAGTGTTAGAAGAACCTCCTGAAAAAACAGTTCTGTTATTAATTTGTCACCTTCCTGGCCAAATATTGCAAACTATTCACTCTCGCTGCTGCCATCTTCCCCTTATGGCTCTGAACGAGGATACAGTTATCAGGCTTCTAAAAGAGCAAGCTCCTGAAGTTTCAGAGAGTGATGCAGTTCAACTTGCCAGATTGTCAGAAGGATCCATTGGTAAGGCACTTGATTTATGGGCTGGTGGGGGCCTCGATTTATACCGTGAGATGATTGCATTGCTTGGAACACTGCCGAACTTAGATATGGTTAGATTGTACGCTTTTGCAGATAAGCTAAGTGCGTCTGATCCACTGGCTTTTAAAACGGGTATGGAATTATTTCTATGGTGGCTTGCGCGACTGACCAAGGTTTCGGGACAGGGAACGTTCCCAGAATTGGTAATTCCTGAAGAACACAAGTTGATCTCTTCATTAATTGAAAGACATGGTCTTGCGCAATGGCTCGGCCTGTGGGAGAAGTGCTCGACTAATTATGCCCGTGCAACACATGCAAATTTGGACAAAAAACAAGTGGTTGTGACAACCTTTATGGAGCTCCAAACACTTATGTCTTGATACATGCTTGCTTATGGGCGCGCTTTGTTATCAGGAGTTCATCATGAGCGGATCAGAAAATCGATCCTTCTATATCACGACACCCATTTATTACGTAAATGATAAGCCACATATCGGTCACGCATACTCAACGCTTGCATGTGATGTTTTGGCGCGTTTTAAACGTCTTGATGGATATAATGTCAAGTTCTTGACCGGTACTGATGAACATGGTCAGAAGGTTGAAGCGTCCGCAGAAAAAGCCGGCATTGATCCGCAAATCTTTACGGATCAAGTTTCGCAAAAATTTCGCGACCTGACCGAGGTTTGTAACTTTTCAAATGACGACTTTATAAGAACAACCGAAGATCGCCATAAAAAAGCCTGCCAGCACCTCTGGAAGGTACTCGAAGATAAAGGTTATATCTATCTGGGTAGTTATGCAGGGTGGTATGCTGTTCGCGATGAAGCTTTTTATACAGAAACAGAGCTAACCAAAGGCCCGAATGGCGAAAAGATTGCTCCGACAGGCGCGGTAGTAGAATGGGTAGAAGAGCCATCTTATTTCTTCAAGTTATCTGCCTTTGGAGACAAACTTCTCTCGCTATATGAAAATGATCCCGATTTTGTAATGCCTGATAGCCGTCGTAATGAGGTTATCAGCTTTGTAAAAGGTGGGCTTCGTGATTTGTCTGTCAGTCGAACAACTTTCAAATGGGGCGTACAGGTACCGGGTAATGACGAACATATCATGTATGTCTGGCTCGATGCTTTAACCAACTACTTATCCGCGGTTGGCTATCCTGATGAGACAAACGCTGATTATAAAGAGTTCTGGCCAGCGACCATACATATGGTCGGCAAAGATATTCTCCGCTTTCATGCTATATATTGGCCAGCATTCCTTATGGCGGCTGATTTACCCCTTCCCAAGCGGATTTATGCGCATGGATGGTGGACTAATGAAGGTCAGAAGATATCGAAATCTGTTGGAAATGTAATTGATCCGCTATCTATCATTGAAGAGTATGGATTGGATCAAGTGCGCTACTTTATGATGCGCGAAGTTCCCTTTGGTAAGGATGGTGATTATTCAAAACGTGCGATTATATCACGAATGAATGGTGACCTCGCCAATGATATCGGCAATCTTTCGCAGCGTGTTCTCTCGATGGTTTTCAAAAACTGTGAAGGACAAATACCTGGGCATGGACTGTTTACTGATGCAGATAAAGTTTTACTAGATAGTGTATCTGCTCTACATCAAAAATTGCGTACCGAATTTGACAAACAGAGTTTCCATAAAGGTTTGGAGGCTGTTTGGGAAGTTATCTCTTCTGCGAACAAATATGTCGATGAACAAGCCCCTTGGGCGCTTCGCAAGACTGATCTTTCGCGCATGGGAACGGTTCTTTACGTTCTAACTGAAAGTATTCGACAAATTGCTATTTTACTGCAACCTGTTATGCCGCAATCTATGAATAAGATGCTAGATCAGATAAGCCTTCCGGCAGATGTACGTGAATTTTGTGATCTGACAACACCTCTGAAATCTGGCGTTTCAATCGAAAAACCTCAAGGTATTTTCCCTCGTTATGTGGAAGAAGAGGGGGCCTAATGATTGTCGACTCTCATTGTCATCTTGATTACTTTTTGAAAGACGGTGATTTAGAGAATGCGCTAAAGCGTGCTCGAGATGTTGGTATTGGTTGCATGGTGACAATCGGGACCAAGCTCTCTACCTTTGATACGATTCTGGGTATTGCTGTTACGAATGACGATATCTATTGCACCGTTGGTGTGCACCCGCATGAAGTCGAGGCCGAAGGCTTGTCTTCACCTGATGTATTGATCGAAAAATCCCAACATCCAAAAGTTATTGGTCTTGGGGAAAGTGGGCTTGACTATTATTATGATCATGCTCCACGTGATCGTCAGGCAGAGAGTTTTCGCGCTCATATCATTGCGGCGAGAGAAACAGGATTGCCCTTGGTTGTCCATACGCGTGACGCTGATGAAGACACGATTTCTATAATGCGTGAAGAATATAAGAATGGTGCCTATCCTGCGTTAATTCACTGTTTTACTGCAGGGCCTGAGTTGGCGAAGGCTTCACTGGATATGGGGTTCTATATATCCTTATCTGGTATCATTACTTATAAATCAGCTGAAGATATTCGCCAGACTATTTCCGAAGCTCCTCTGGATCGGCTTCTTATTGAGACCGATAGTCCTTATCTGGCTCCGGTACCAATGCGTGGAAAAAAGAATGAACCTGCCTTTGTACGTCATACAGCAGAAGCTCTGGCAAATGTTAAAAATGTCAGTGTCGAAGAAATTCATTCTATGACCAGTGATAATTTCTACCGCCTATTTTCTAAGGCACAACGACCAATAGCGAATTAGTCCTATGAAAATTACGATGCTAGGATGCGGTGGTTCAGGTGGTGTTCCAATATGTTCAGGAACACCAGGTGGAAACTGGGGTAACTGCAATCCAGATAACCCAAAAAACCGACGACGTCGGGTCTCGATTCTTGTCGAGCACGAAGATACCTGTTTACTCGTTGATACAGGGCCTGATCTTCGAAACCAAATACTTGATGCTAATATTGAGTATATTGATGCAGTTCTCTACACGCATGATCATGCCGATCATACACATGGTCTAGATGAACTCAGATACCTTGCCTATAAAGCGGGTGGCCCTATAGAGGCTTATATGGACGACGGCGATCGTAAGATTATCACATCCCGGTTTCCATATGCTTTCACCTCTACATGTGATCCTAAAAGCAGTTACACTCCCATGATGGATGATCAAACAATAGATGGGCCATTTAAGATTGGTGCAATTGATATTGTACCTTTCTATCAAGATCACGGTCGTACTAAATCACTTGGGTTTCGCTTTGGAGATTTTGCTTATTCAACAGATGTGTTTGATTTGGATGAACGCGCCTTTGAAACACTGGCTGGTATAAAGTACTGGATTGTTGATTGTCTGCGTTACGAACCGCATCCTTCTCATGCTCATTTTGAAAAAACCCTGAGTTGGGTTGAACGGCTTAAGCCTGAGAGGGCTGTGTTAACACATATGAACCAGCAAATCGATTATGAGGATCTGCTTTCAAACTGTCCCCCTGGTGTTGAACCCGGTTATGACGGTTTAATAATTGATATTCCTTAAGTGTGAAAAACAGTAAAAAGGACGGTGAAAAATCACCGCCCTTTTTTTAATCTTCAAACCAGAAACCATCTGGTTTATAAACCCCCATTAGGGCACCAGGTTCCCAATTATAGAACCCTTCTTCCGGCACATTCCTTAGTTTGCTGGATAGAACAATTGGTTGAGGTATTTCAGCAACCAGTCCGATGGTAAAGGTCTCTTCAGCATTAATGAGCAGAATTCGGTTCCAGATTGCGCTTTTCTCTTCGGTCGACTTGGCTCTTAGCCACATCGTATAAAGGTCATTAAGCTGTTGAGCGGCTTCAAGATCAACAGCTTCTCCGGCGTTCCCTTTGGTCTCGATATGCTGCCCCCATTTGGGCCATTGAAAGGACTGCTGCAAACGGGGCGCAAATTCTTCTGGTGCTGAGTGTGGGGTTAATAGAGCGTTTAAATTTCCATACCAAAGTGAAATATTGGTTTCACCCGCAAAAATACGGTTTCTCAAAACTTCGCGTTGGGAAGGTTTGGGGTAGAGCTTGATGCCTAATTTTAACCAGGAATCACTGATTAATTCGAGTGTATCAACTTCTTCGCTACTCTCTCCTGCGGTCTCTACAATGATTTTCATTGGGCGGCCATCGCAGAGTAATCGAAGGCCATCTTCGTCACGATCTGTTAGTCCGATGTCATCCAGAAGCTCATTGGCTTTAGTAAGATCATACTGTGTCCAGCGTTTGAAGTAGTCTTCCTTGTAAAGGCTGCTATCAGGAAGGACATTATTGTTTCCTTCAAGGCCAAGGCCATAATAAAGAACCTGATTTAATTCATGCCGATTAATTCCAAGTGACAGAGCATGTCTAAACCGCTTGTCGCGGTTAAGTTTACGCCACTCGGGATCATTCGCGTTTAAATTTGGATAAAGAGCGAAATGAGAGCCTCGAACCGTTTTCCATAAACGAACCAGATATCCATTTTGCTCGTCATTTCCTTTTAAGAAGGTATAGTCAGAAAAGCTCAGTCCTCTTGATTGCATATCAGAATCACCAGAACCAACCTTTGCCGGGATTAATCCGCCGCCTGCAACAGCAAGGATCATTTCATCTGCATAGGGTAATTGAAGCCCAAACTCATCAACCCGATGGTAAAAAGGATTTCTCTTGCCGATAAAGCGAGTAGATGGAGGCTTTACAGTATTTACCCAAGGCTGGAGCGTCGGCAATTTTGTATTGGTAAATTTGTATTGCCTAGCGCGGCGGTTATGGAGTTGGACCCAGTTCCGTGCATCGGCTTTTTTTACGACCTCATCAAGCTCGTCATTGTTCACGTATTTGGCGTGAAATTTCTTCATGTAATGGGCAGGCTGGAAAAGGTATAGCGGCCGGGTCGCAGCAAGGCGGGGCAGGAAAAAAGGGTTTGGAATGGGCCAGCTATATCTAATAGTGATTTCGTCGATTATTTCTACTGTTGGCGCCTGTCCTTCGATAACAAGTTCTGCCGGAGGGCCAAAAGGTCTTAGATTGCTATCATTTGCAACATCTTCCCAAAAATACCTGAAATCCTCAGAGGTAAAAGGATGCCCGTCAGACCATTTATGTCCCTTGCGCAGGGTTAAGGTAAATATCCGTCCTTCCTCGACCTCAAGTTTATCGAGAATATCTACTGTAAACCCAAGTTCTGGAGTGTAGCCAATTAGTCGAGCGTAACCATAAACTGAAAACAATCGAACATCTTTTGATTTAGCGATCAGACTTCGGATACTACCACCGTGTTTGCCTGGCTCCCAATCGTGGGTTTGTTTGACAACAAAAGGAGCGAGGGGGAGGCGTTCAAAAACGGGTGGGAGCTCTCCGCTGTAAACACTTGAGGAAAGAACAGGAGTTTCTTGAAGACTCTCACGTGTTAAGCTGGATTGTGGTGAGGAATATGTCTCGGCTACAGCGCTTTGAGTACAGAGCATTGCGGTTACAATCGTTAGCGCTTTGAAATGTACTTTTAGGACGTTACCAGTTAATCCGAGTCTCATATTTTCTCACAGCCTTTATGTTATTTGTAATTATATACAGATATTTACAGACGTTATCTCAAGTCATCTATCAAACGATAAAGAGGGTCAAGGCTGCTCGCACCGAGCTTCATCGAGCGATCTGGAGACCAGCCTTCAAACTCATCTGGGTTGTCATCAGTATCTTTAAAGGGCATTTCCAAAGTCATGGCGAGACAGTCGTGGGTTTCGGCAGTATTGTTGCCACACATAGTAAGATTGCCATTACCTGGTGTATTTTGAGGGTAGCCATGGGTAATCTGGAAATCTGGATTTGCTTCCATATAGTAGGCTTTAAACCGATCAATCAAACTCAAAAGGCGATCGTCAAAGGATGGAATGCCGTGGGTACCGGCAATAAAGTTATGAGGAATGGCTTCGTCGCCATGAATATCGAACATAAAATCGACACCCGTTTCCATCATTTTGTTGCGGACGTGATAAACTTCCGGGCTTTTTTCTAATGAAGGCGCTTGCCATTCACGGTTAAGATTTGCCCCGATTGCATTGACCCGAAGATTTCCGCGCTGGCTGCCATCCGGGTTCATATTTGGTACAACGTAGAATACAGCTTTTTTCAGTAGCTCCCGAGCAATGGGATCGTTTTCATCCAGTAATCGTTCTAAAAACCCTTCCATCCAGAACTCGGTCATACTTTCTCCTGGATGCTGCCGACCAATGATCCAGCATGCTTTTTTGTTTTTATCTGGCTCACCAATGGTCAGGAGATCTATGTCTTGTCCGTCGAGTGTTTTGCCTAAAACCTCCAGATCAACAAAGGAAGCATGTTGTACCTCTGCGATAAAGTCAGCGTGACGTTCCATAGAATAGGGGGCAAAGTAGGCAAAATAGATGGAGTTATAGCTTGGTGTGATATCGATTGTTAGGGTTTCACCGTCGTAAGTCGTGGTGGGTATTCGAAACCAGTTTTCACGGTCGTAAGAAGCAACCGCCTGATACCCTTCCCATCCTGCAGGATAGGCGGCACCACCAGCGTTAAGTATTTTTAGAGAACAAGCTTGATCACGAGCGCCCGTCATTCTGAAATAAAACCATTGATAAAAATGGGAGTTCGTATCTTTTTCGATTTCCAACTGGATATCAGATGCTTTGTCAGAAGAAAGGCAACTTATGTTGCCAGCGTCAAAATTACTCGAAATACGGATCATTGAAATTATCGCTCATTTACGGTCAAAAACTATTGCGCAACAGCATACCGTAAGAGAATAAGGCAGCAAGGACAGTCTTAATGAAAATGAGGATTTTTTCTAAATCCAGGCGATTCTTTTAATTATACCTTCTAATAAAATTAGATATTACGATTTATTTTCTATAAAATTTTACGACCCTATTCACGTTCAAATTCCAATAAACGTATTTCTGGAAACCATGCTCTAAGCATTTGAGAAGTCTAATCCGATAAGAAATTTATTTAAAATAAAGCTGGCAATAAAATCGAATAAGATTTCATTACAGTCTCCTTTTGGGTTGTTAATACCTGTGGCAAATTTGCGCACCGGATTGAAAAACTATTCAACAACAGGTAGTGTTACTTTCCTAACTACAGAGAAAGGTAGTTGTATCATGCGTAAGTTACCCCCCTATTTACCAGTGATACTTAAGTCTTCCGGTTGGGTGTTGAGCCGAATTGGAACTCTGCTGGCTACAATTTTTGCTGCAAGCGCATTTGCAAGTCTTCTTCCCATTCTGGGAAACAATAGTCAGTTACTTATGGAACCATTGATCTATTCTTCTCTTATTGCCGCTGCTGTTGCAATTGGAGGCGTGGTTATCGTGAAATGGACCGATCATACTTTCGGTAATCCTCTTCAGGATTTTCCTGCTGTACTTTAATATTTTCGTTTATTATTTTGTGTGTATGATTAAGATCAGGGAATAACTGTTTGTTATTTCCTGATTTTTGTCGTTTCACCTCGTTCTTCGATCTGATGAAAGCTTGCCCAAACCTATGAATATTAAATCGATCTCTCTGGATAGAGATAAACACTTTCGCTCTCTTGGAAATTCCGGTTTATCAGTATCGAATATTTGCCTTGGTACTATGATGTTCGGTGACCGTACAGATCGCCCACATTCGGTGGAAATCATATCTTCTGCCAGAGAAACGGGATTGAATTTCATCGATACCGCCGATGTTTATAACGAAGGGCGGTCGGAAGAAATCGTGGGAGAGGCTATCAAGGGCGATCGCGATCATTGGATTTTGGCTACTAAGGTGGCCAATCAAATGCAATCGGATCCACAGAAAAAAGGTTTGAGCCGTCGATGGATCATGCAGGCTGTCGAAGATTCTCTGGCGCGCTTGAAAACTGATTTCATAGATATCTACTATCTACACCACGAAGACCACAGTACTCCTTTGTTAGAGACGGTACAGGCAATGGGTGATCTCATCCGATCAGGCAAAATTCGCTATTTTGGCTTGAGTAACTATCGGGGATGGCGCATTGCGGAGATTTGTCGCCTCTGTGATCAACTGTCTATTCCAAGGCCCGTTGTCTGTCAGCCTTATTATAACGCCTTGAACCGGCAGCCAGAGGTAGAAGTCCTGCCGAGTTCCGACTATTATGGCCTAGGTGTCGTTCCCTATAGCCCGCTCGCCCGAGGCGTTTTAACTGGCAAATATATTCCAAATGTGTTGCCAGATAAAAATAGTAGAGCTGGTGCAGCTGACAGCCGTATGATGGAGACCGAATGGCGTCCGGTCTCTCTTGATATCGTTCAGAGAATTAAGCTCCATTGTGAGAAGAGAGGGCATAGCCCTATAGGCTTCGCCATTGGTTGGTTACTCGCAAATAAGTACGTCAGCTCTATCCTTGCTGGACCACGGACATTAGAGCAATTCCACGGGTATCTTAGCGCACTTTCTTATCCCTATGATGCTGAAGACGAAGCATTGCTCAACGGTTTGGTTGCACCAGGGCATGCCTCTACACCAGGATACAGCGATCCCCGCTATCCGTTGGAAGGCCGCAAAATCCATTTATAACTAACGACAACAGCTTAAAGCTGTCTTTCATAAGGTAATTATTTTTCGCTAGCTTGTGGTGGGTACTTTAATAGGAAATCAAATAATAATTTAATGGCTCCTTGTGGCTGTTTGCCTTCTGGATAGGCCACATAGTAACCCTTTGTGCTTGTCAGGGTCAGAGGGCTTACCCTTACCAATTGTTCTGATTTAATTTCATCTTGGATCAGGCTCAGGCTTCCTAGGGCAATGCCTTCACCTTCGATGGCGCGCCCAATTGTATGGGTATAGGTTTTACACATCACCTGAGGCCAGTCCGATAGTTCGGGTATCTGCATAGAATGTCCCCATACTTCCCAATTAATCCAATCTGGACCAACCCGGGAGTAGTTAAGTAAATTGGGTCTCTCTTCAATGTGGAGAGAAAACAGATCGCGATTTGTGTTTATTTGTAATTCTTCAGCAATTTTGGGGGCCGCGACCGGGGCGAGCTGTTCAGGAAACAAAAGGATGCAGTCAAAGCCAGGCAATGTACCATCGCCATAGACAATTGTTAGGTCATTCTCAATTGTGATCAAGTCACTGGTGATGTCGGATGTCATCAGATTGACCGAGCAGGCATTGTCGGACAAGCCAAATAGTTTTAACCGCGGCGAAAGCCAGAACATCGAAACGGCACTGTTGGCAGCAATACGTACCGCTTCGCTCTTGCGAGCTGAAATGCTGAGTACCGCACTTTCTAGATAATCCAGGGCCATAGCTGATTTATCACGCAATTGCTTTCCTTCATCGCTCAAAGATAGAGCTCTGCCGTTTCGAATAAATAGCTGTATACCCAAATACTCTTCGAGTTGGTGAATACGTTTACTGACGGCTGTTTGTGAGACAAACAGTTCACTTGCAGCACCAGTAAAGCTTAACCTTCGAGCTGCAGCCTCGAAAAACATCAGACTGTCGAGAGGAGGGAGATTTTTTCGATAATTTTTCATAACCCTGAGTTGGCCTATAGTAAGAAGTTTTGTGACATATACTTAGTAAAACGGTGAGTTATATACTTTCTCAAAATAACAACTGGTTTTGGAAAAGCAAATGGCAAATTTTGACTGGCACGCTGAGCGGAGTGACTTGTCGGGTATCACACTTTTAGATAGATCGCCAGAAAGTGAGGGGATTGATCTAAAGGCCGTACGAATGTATCGCCAAGCCCGAGTGCGAAATGAAATGGCCAAGTATGGTGTCGATGCTGTGATCCTGTCTGATCCGATCAATATTCGTTACGCCACCGGTGCTCGTAATATGCAGGTATTTTCGATGCGAAATGCGCCGTCCCGCTATTTACTGATGACCGCTACCCGTTCAATCCTTTTTGAGTTTACAGGATGTCTTCATCTGGGGGAGGGCTACGAAACTATTGACGAGGTACGACCTTCATCTACGGCAAGTTTTGTTGCAGCTGGGCCTGATATTTACGCTCGGGAACGTAAGTGGGCATCAGAGATGGGTGAATTGATTATTGAACTGACCGGGAAAGCTGCCACAGTTGGGCTCGAACGGTTGAATGCAGGAACCGCAATTGCGTTAAAAGAGCTTGGGTTCCGCATTTTTGATGCACAAGAACCTGTTGAAATGGCGCGTGCGATTAAATCGCCAGAAGAGATGAAATGCATTAACGCCTCGTTACGGGCAACCGAGGTTGCTGTGGGCAAGTTGCGCGAGGCATTGCGGCCAGGTTTGACTGAGAACGAGTTGTGGTCGGTACTTCACAAATCCATTATTGAGCAAAACGGAGATTACTGTGAAACTCGATTGATGAGCGCGGGGGAAAGAACAAATCCGTGGTTTCAGGAAACAACTCATCATGTAATCGGAGAGAACGAACTGGTGGCTCTGGATACCGATGTAGTGGGGTGCCATGGGTATTACTCAGATTTTTCCCGTACTTTCCACGCTGGTCCTGGTAAGCCAACTGAAGTGCAGAAGACACTTTATAAAACTGCTTTTGAGCAGGTCCATCACAACATGGATATTTTAAAAGCTGGTATGAGTTTTCGTGATTATGCTGATCAGGCTTGGAATATTCCAGATAAGTACTACGCCAATCGTTATTACTTATCCTCACACGGCGTTGGGATGACTGGTGAGTATCCCTACCTCTATCATCATGGAGATTTCCCAGATGCTGGTTACGATGGCACGATTGAAGCTGGCATGACCATCTGTGTGGAAAGTTATATCGGTGAAGAGGGCGGGTCCGAAGGTGTTAAGCTGGAGCAGCAAGTTCTTATTACAGATACGGGTATTGAGCTGTTGTCACGATATCCCTTTGAAGAAGACTTGATGGAATAAAGGCTGTTGCTAAGACGAATGAAATTATTTTAAAGCTCAAGCCTTGGATTGAGGCTTGAGTTCAACCCGGCCATTTTAGTGTTAGGGTGATCTGCACTAATTCTGCCTTAGGAGTAGAGCACTATTTCATACCTCTGGGGATAATCGCCCATCCGGATATTCTTGCCATCGCGAGTTCGCCTTTATTCTTCGTCCAAATTAGGGTCCAATGACTAAAGGTACGAAATTTTTCAAACAGCCCATTACTCATTGATATTATTAGATAAATTGGTATCCATTTTTTTGAATGCTTCGAATAAAAACTTTTATCTCATTGAAATATAAGAGAAATATATTTTCTTTGTTTTCATGTTTTACTTTGTGACACTTTCAAGCCCGTTTTCCGCTTAATAACTTCCCTCGGAATAATCAAATTCACTGTCATTTACTAAAATATTTATAGCATCTTGAATATTGATAACAGTTTCCTTGTTGTAGAATTCATATTTTCCGATAAAGCTGATGTGCAACCAGGAAACAGGTGATAACCGGATAATCATGGCCAATTTTTCAGGAGATGCAGATCGATTGTGCTCAAAAACTGAGGATAACAATGTTGCGTTGTAAAAGATAACCGCAATAGCGATTAATCTTATCGCTTGGGCATTGATATCCTGTTCAATTTCAGTCTTTCCATTGAGCATGCGGCCGCCACTAACTTTCGCAATGGTCGAGCTAAGCTGATGATAAGATTCACCACGACATAACGATGCCTGCACAACAGTTCTAACTTCCTTACTATCAATGTAACCTAGCATATAGTCAGACATTATGATGTCATCAAGAATGGTGAGCGCCCTTAGCGTTGGATTGCTCTTGTAGGAGGACAGCTTGCGCACGATTTGGCTTTGAGTTGTCTTTTTAAGGGCCAGTGATGCAAATATCCGCAAGCAGTTATCCCACTCTTTAATCAGGAGTGATTTGTCTACTCTTTTGGTCGGCTTGATAACATAGCTCTCATAATTCGAGAGATTTCCAAAGGACACCAGGCTATCGGCTGCTTTCTTATCTATCTGAGTAAACCGGGGCATAAACTTGTAACCAAACATATGCATGAGAATAAAGTTCACCCGGTTAACACTATGCATATCTCCAGAAACGGACGTAATCTCTATATCAGATGTATTGCTTTCCACTATATCCAGAAGATAGTGGGATTCATGCTCATTGGCGCCTATAACCTTCAGGCACAATGGTAAATGGTTGAAGTTGAGCGAGTAAAGAACGACACCTTTCAGCATGCCAAAGTACTTTTTTGAGTGCCGGGATTTGATGGTGTTATGTTTGGTGATAAGTTTCTGGCCGTCAACACTTGCATGGAACCCGTAATCAGACAGGTTATACTCGGTGAATATTGGGAGCTTCTCTGTTGCCCTCATAATCACATCACAGGCTTCACAAAGAGTTTGACTGCGCATAAAATTCTTGCTGACGTTATCCAGATCCTTCCCCCTGACATCACTGATTTCTTTCATCTTCTTGGTTTCCGTACCCGTGGCACTAGCAACGATGCAAGCGGAGACCACTTCCGGGTCAGCAGTCATTTTCGCACTTTTAGGTTGGATATGGGTGAACGACTTCATAAAGTCTGTGGCCTCATTGGCATAGCGAATGACATCTCCAATGCCTACAACGGGCAGCTGGCCAAAAAACGGGTTATTAATCCCATCATCCATACGAGTGTAGGGCAATGTCCAGTTCGTCAACTCACCTTTTTTGTTGTATTTGATCTTAAACCCAGAATTCTCCCCCCGTAGTATTCGGCCATTTACCTCAATATACTTTTCCTCCAGCCTGGTTTCGAGGTCATCCAGGAAGTCTGTCACATCCATTGACAGCAATGGCATATTTAGACCGGCCAGGATTTCCTTTTTGTGCTTGGTCCAGTACTCGATATCAATAAGCTCATCTTCGAGTGAGCGATGTGTGTTGCTGTCTCTTACAAAGACAGTTCCAGCAGAGAGGCCTTTCTGGATCTGTAGATAGACCATGAATTCATAACGGCCGCCATCAATTTTCTTCACCACATGGTTCTTGGAATTACGGGTTTTATAGGTCAGAAATCTTCGGGCTTTTTTAGGAAATCCGCCAAGAGGAACCTCATTAAAAGAATAGGAATTAAAGGATCTGTTGTACTCAAAATGGTGCTTTAGGAAAATGATCGCTTCTGACATTTCTTGTTTGGCACAGGAGAACATTAACGACTTAAACAGGGGGCGGAGATTTCTACTAATGGTCGGAGCAAGGCTTCCGTAGCACTCCCACCTATAATATTCCCGGTTCAGGTTCGGCTTTTTAAAATCTTTCAAAAATTGCTTGTAATCTGGCTCTGGAATGATCTCGAAGGCTTTTTCCCTGACCTGGCCATCGGGAATTTTCTTATTGATATTAACTTCCAGTACCTTGCAGGCCTTATCTCTCAACTCTTTGTCCACGGCTTCCACAGTATTCACTGCGGCCTTCTGGTATTCATTGGCTTGGGCTATATATTGAGAGACCTTGTAGTTTAAACTGGTTATCAGGTGATCATTAATCTTGAGCAGTCTGCGGTGCGCATAGCAGAGGAGATACAGTCGTACTTGGTTTTTGTGCCGCATCTGTTTCATCTTCTGAATTGTATAGAATTCAGCAAGGTTGGCATAATAGATAATGTTTTGTTCTGATATTCCGAGCTTGGGTATCAGGAGCAGAGAACTTTCGTAGATCTTTATAAGCATGTGCTGTTTAGCAACACTTTTTCGGATTTCTTTGGTGGTAAAATTCTTCTGGTCTTTCTTGAGCAAGGTAAGGTTATGAAAAAGATTATCATTGTCCAATAACAGGTCAAGGTGATTGCGTAAGCCTTTGTCAGCCTCGGTATAGAGTTTATTTACTAGGCGCTTTTGCTCATGTTTAAGGGCCGTAGAAACAATACCCTGTAGAACGGAATAAGCTGGTCTGATCACATTTTCCTGTAAACAGAATGCGAGTAATTCCTGTAAGACAAACTTAGGCAGGATATGACGTCGGGCCAATGCTTTTGCTTCTTTAAGCAGGAGATCTGGAAAGTGACTGCCAGGTTCAACAAAACGGTGTTTTTTCAACACCTCGGCGCGGTTGGAATAGTGGTGTTTTACTGAAACCTTCTTTTTGGGTAAAAGTTCCTCGGGGAAGTATTGTTGCAAGATAAAAACGATATCGTCTCCCTGCCACAGCGAATTGATCGGAAAGAGACAACCAACCGCCCGGTAATATCCAAGCTGCAGGATGTAGTTCACTTTTCTTGGTACGCTTGATCCTAAGGCCTCAATGTATTCCTTATCGCGATCATCCAGTGAGAAGATAAAACTGCGCTCGTCATCATCCAACTCCGGGATCCCGTAAAGCGCTTGAATTTCTTCCTCAGTTAATATGGAGAGACGTGCCATGATGCTTCGTATATATTATGACGAGTGTTAAATGATGTGCGGTTTCTTAAAAGTCAGACTTCAATTCTCTCTATCCTAAGGTGTGTTTTTTAAAGGTTGAGGGACATTCAGCCCGAATTATGGGTAACTAAATATTTCTGTAATGTAGTGAGTGAAAAAAGGTAGAGGATGGAGGGATAGATAACAGAATTAGTAATAGTGTCTCATATTCTGTTCAATATGATCGATATGCAAGGCGAAAATCAGCACTTAAGCGTTTCACATGGAGACATATTCCCTGTAAAGTGTCTCATATGAGTGAAATGCGCCTTTATGACCCTTCTGGAAACCGTCTTTATCTGAACTCTGAAGAACGGGCATCGTTTCTTGAAGTCGCGCGCCAGAAGCCCCCCGAAATCAGAACATTTGCCGAGACGCTAACATTTACAGGATGCAGAATTTCGGAGGCCCTGGAGATCACGCCAAAAAGAGTTGAACTGATTGCCGGCCAAATAATTTTGCGTAGCCTGAAGAAGCGGCGAGAAGATATATACAGAGCCGTTCCCGTCCCTCACTCTTTCCTGGATACAATAAATACTGCCCATGGAATTAGAGAGGCTCGGAAGAAACGAAAAAAATCCGACGTTCGTTTATGGCCATGGCATCGTCAACACGCCTGGCGACTTGTAAAAGCCCTTATGACAGAGGCAGAAATTTCCGATGGTCCCCATAAAACCCCTAAAGGCTTAAGGCATGGGTTTGGGATCAATGCGACTATTTCTGGTGTTCCGCTCAACATGTTACAAAAATGGATGGGCCACGCGCATATCTCAACGACAGCTATTTACGCTGATGCCATTGGTCAGGAAGAACAAGTCATTGCTGCTCGAATGTGGAAATAAAATTGAGGACATAACTTGGAATAACAAAATAGATGATCTGTGTGAGGAAATTTAGCACCAAAAATTCATGTGAATAAAATATGAATATTCTGAGTAGCCAAAAAAAGTGGATACCAATTAATTAAGAAATATTAGTAACGAACGGGCTGTTTGAAATGTTCCGTCGTAGCCCCAAATTTTTCTTCAACGACGAGCTGAGGTGTCAGATACCCCTTATGGCGTAGTGCCCTAATATTCCAGTTGAATTATAATGCCTTGGCCTCGAAGTAAAATGCGGGGTCTATTTTAAGGTAAACACCCCGAACCAAAAGAGAAGATGACAGGCGAGGGTATAAAAATGGCTGTTACCTTACTTGAAACACCGAATAAGAATGGAAAACGTATTGGGCTGTAACTGTTTGCAACCAAAAAACTCGTTAATAAAATTACTCCGTAATCATCGTTCTCTCTAATCTACTCCTATTACACCACAATATTACTGGGATAGAAGTAATGGTATGGGACCTAATTTCAACGAACCCTATGAATTTATTATACATTGGAGGAGTTTTAGGAAGCCTTTTTCTGGGCGTCATGTTGGCAATCTATATAGAATTTAAAGCATGATCCCAAAAGCCACGACAGAAGCCTTCTAAGATTTAGATATGACACACACTGTCAAAGACCGATTGCCAAAATTTCACTTTTGGCAGGATTTATCTGCCTTTAACAGGCTCAGCACTGCCATTTGGGTTTTCGATATTGATGATCATAAAATTTGGTGGGGAAATGAGTCTGCGCTCAAATTCTGGGAAACGTGTTCCCTGACTACCCTTATTGCCCGAGATTTTTCTTCTGATTCAACGTCTGTTCGCCGTAGGTTGGAAGAAATATTTTCCAATACTTCGCATAGCGAACGGGTAGAAGAAAATTGGACCCTCTATCCCAACGGTAACCCTAAGATGGTTATTGTTAATTTTACTCCCATTCTCATTGAAAATGGAAAAAGAGCGGTATTAATAGAAGCCAGTCCACAAGTAAGAGAAGAGCTTGACCACAGGGCAAAACGAATACTAGAAGCCGTAAGACATACCCCATTGATGATTAGCACTTTTGAAACCGATGGCAAACTACTCGCGCAGAACCCCTCCGCAGCGATTATCTATAATATAGAAGACAAACCTACCACTACTTTCGAAGAACGCTATAACGATCCCAATATAAGAGAATCTATCATCCGTAGGCAAGTGCCTGAAAACCGTTTTACTAGAGACATTAAAGCCCAAACCGCTTTTGGTGATCGTTGGCACACACTAACCGCAGAATTAGGTCTTGATCCAGTCACCGGTAACGAAGTTATTGTGGTAACAGAAGAAGACATTACCGAAAA
>OJFV01000151.1_pt1 | contig 31407 bp, 31 predicted proteins | sample 1594391 | NCBI WGS metagenome assembly OJFV01 (sample SAMN05416856, study PRJEB24817) | seawater metagenome | isolation source: Sea water | place: Canada:Atlantic | collected 2013-11
AAACTGCAAAAAGACTATCTTAATTTAAGCTAATTTGAAATCGGGGGCAGGATATTAATTCCTGACTTCCTTCTTGTTGAGAGTTGTCGGAATTTACCGTTTGACTCTTACACCCAAATAAAACAACTGAAGCGGCAATTAAACCAAATACGGCATATACGACACGACAATGAAACACTTTACTTCCCCCACACTCGGTTTTTAGCCCTACAAAATTCATATTTAAAAGGCAAAGTTATAACCGAAAAAGTAGTGGAGCCTCTATATATTTACAAGCCAAAGAATACTTCCCTCAACTTATATGTGGGCTTCAAGATCTACTTAACTGGCTATTGAATAAATGAGATTACCCAAACTCAACACGCTCCAACAGGATAGTCTTCAAAACAACCGCTAGAGTTGATGTAGGTGGCGTTACTGCGGTCGGTGAGTTCTGCAAAATATTTTTAAAAACTTTACAAGACAGTCCATTTTAGACTTTATTTTATAATTTCTCTACTTATGATGACATCAACTTTTAAAAACGTCATTCACGATACAGGTGTCCTATGAAATTCCAGGAATTCACGCTAGAGCGTATTCAGTCGCTTTATGAAAACACGGTCGAGCACAATCTTTCAGACAGTGGTGTCCACCCCTATACCCTGCGTGAACTCCTGAGCCCAAATCAACTCGCAAGCCTATTGGATGTTGAGTTGGGATATGGCTGGACCAATGGCGGGACCGAGCTCCGCCAGTCAGTGGCGAACCTCTATGAGAACCGCACCCCCGATGATGTTATCATTACCAACGGTTCTGCCGAGGCCAACTTCCTGCTGGTGATGTCAGTGTTAAACCCCGGCGATGATCTCATTGTCTTTGTGCCCAACTATTTGCAAATGTGGGGTTGGGCCAAGGCATTGGGTGTGAACGTGGTCGAAGTCCAGTTGTGCGAAGAACTTGGCTGGCTTCCGTATATGGATGAACTGCGCGCTGCCATTACCCCGCGCACCAAAATGATTACGATCTGCCACCCCAATAACCCGACAGGTAGCCTGCTTGATGAAGCAGCAATGACGGAGCTGGTTGATATCTCACGCGAACACGATCTTTATCTGCACGCCGATGAAGTTTATCGCGGCTCAGAACTCGATGGCCGCGAAACTGCTACCTTTGCCGATCTCTATGAAAAAGCCATCGTCACAGCCGGGCTTTCCAAAGCCCTCGCGCTGCCGGGTTTGCGCATTGGCTGGCTGGTTGGCTCCGCTGATGTTATCTACACCTGCTGGCAGGCCAAGGATTATACCTCTATCACCACCAGCGCCATTAGCGAGTACGTGGCAAACATCGTAATCCAGCCCGAAAAACGCGCCGAAGTTCTAAACAGAAGCCGCACGTTGCTAAACGCCAACGTCGATTTGTTATCGAGCTGGTTACAAGAGAATAACCAGTATAGCTGTCACCTCCCCAAGGCGGGCGGTATGGCTTTTATGCGGTATGCCATGCCAATTAATTCCACCAAGCTGATCCACGAAATCCGCGAAAAGCGCAGCATTATGTTACTGCCTGGCGATGTTTATGGCCTTGATGGTTATATCCGCATTGGCATCGGCGCCCCAATTGAGCATTTACGGGTCGGGCTGAAAGAGCTATCCGATTATACCAAAAGTAACTTTGGTTAAGCTGAAAGTCGTATGAAGCCCAATATGAAACCGAGACTTCGAAATTACGCAGAGATTGCCAACGCAATTTCTGCGTTGTTCCGGCCCTATATCGAAGTTGTAATCCACGATCTCGAAACCGAACAAGTGGTCCATATTGCCAATAATTTCTCTAAACGCGAGTTAGGCGAACCATCGCTGCTGCACGAGATTGATTTCAACCCCAACGATCGGGTCATCGGGCCCTATGAAAAGGTCAACTGGGATGGTAAACGGCTTAAATCCATATCCGTTGTTATCCGCGATGACGATGACAGACCAACCGGGATTATGTGCCTAAACGCCGATGTCTCTCACTTTCACATTGCAAAGCAAGCTTTTGATGCCTTGATCGCTGTGCCGGACAACGGCGAGAAACCGGACGTCCTGTTCAAAGAAGACTGGCACGAGCGCATCAACGAATTCATCAATGCCTGGGTGATCGAAAAGGGTGTGATTATCCAGCAGATGACCGGGGCACAACGTAAAGAACTGGTTTTCGCCCTCGAAGACAGCGGTGCCTTCAGTGGGAAAAATTCCACCGCCTATGCCTCGCGTGTTCTTGGCCTAAGCCGGGCCACAATCTATAACTATCTCAAGCAGAAAAAACAGCAGGCGTTGCCTGAATAACCACACCGAATAATCACAACCATTCGTCCATGTTACCCGTTGCGATAGGTATAACTGTAGCCGTTAAGCGCAGGGGCTCCGCCAAGATGGGCGTAAAGTATTTTGGATCCCTTTGGGAAAAAATCTTTCTCGACCAAGTCCATCATGCCCTGCATGGATTTTCCCTCATAGACCGGGTCTGTAATCATGGCCTCGGTCTGGGCCGCAAAACGAATGGCTGTATTGGTCTCAGCACTCGGCACACCATAAGCCGGATAAGCATAATCTGGGTTTATGATGATCTCGTCATCACGCACCACACGCCCAAGCTCAACCAGATCAGCGGTGTTATCGACGATCTTTCGTACCTGAGCTCGCGTTTGTTCTGGTGTGCCTGATCCATCGATGCCAATAACCCGATCTGCCCGACCGTCTGCCGCAAAACCAACGATCATCCCTGCCTGAGTGGAGCCCGTAACAACGCAGACAATAATGTAATCAAACTTGAAACCAAGCTCTTCTTCTTGGGTTCGGACTTCCTCCGCAAAGCCCACATATCCAAGACCACCGTATTTATGTACCGATGCCCCGGCCGGGATACCATAGGGCACACCGCCCTCGTCACGAACGGACTGCATGGCTTCTTCCCAGGAATGACGAATACCGATATCAAAGCCATCATCAACAATCCGGCAATCCGCGCCCATCAAACGGGTCATTAGGATATTTCCAACCCGATCATAAACCGCGTCCTCATGGGGGACCCAGCTTTCCTGTACCAGGCGGCACTTCATGCCAATTTTCGCCGCTACGGCCGCGACCATTCTGGTATGGTTTGACTGCACCCCACCAATAGAAACCAGGGTATCAGCATTTGAGGCTAAGGCATCGGGCACGATGTATTCCAGTTTACGGAGCTTATTTCCACCCATCGCGAGCCCGGAATTACAGTCTTCGCGTTTGGCATAGATCTCGACCTTGCCGCCCAGTGCCGCGCTCATCCTTGGTAAATATTCTATCGGGGTCGGTCCAAAAGTAAGAGGATAGCGTTCAAATTTATTCAAATTCATCTGAGTATACCTTTCATCAATTTTCGCGCTTAACGGCGCTATTTATCTCTAAAAGCCTAACGAAAACCACTTGAAAGGTGCTCTCTAATGTTCAGTCAAAAAATCATAAATAATGACAATTGTCTGAAAAATTGATCTACTTAGATATATAAATTGAATATTTTCGGAAGAATCTTCCATGCAACATGAGATAGATCGCATTGATCGTAAGATGTTAAAACACCTGCAAAGCGACGGACGCCTCAGCAACGCTGAGTTGGCAGACCTGGTCAACGTCAGTCCCGCCACCTGTCATCGGCGCACGCAAAAGCTGTTTGATCAGGGCATTATCAAATCCGTCCGCGCCGAGATATCTCCGGACAAAGTTGACCGCGCCGCCTTGGTCATGGTCGGGGTCGTGCTCGACAGATCAACGCCCGAGAGTTTCGCCGAGTTTGAAACCACGATCAAAAAGCTAGATTTTGTCTTGGATTGTCACTTGGTAGCTGGAGACTTCGACTACTTCCTGAAAATTCGGGTCCGGGATATGGCTGACTTCAACAAACTGCACGGCGACAAACTCATCGCCCTACCCGGCGTACGCCAAACCCGCACCTTCTTTGTCATGAAAGAAGTCACCGACAACGCCCCGCTGAAGTTTTGAACCCAATGATTAGGTGCTGGTAATAATTGGGTGTTGTGCTTTTGATTAATGAAAAGATCGCTCATAACAAACCCGCCCTAGATAGATTGAGTATGTTGCGCTTAGAAATAGCTTGAAGTAAGTTATTTACATAGGCATGGCCCGTGCCTCCCCCCTCCACCTGGTAAAGTATTCGACATATGGGGCCTTGAACTCATCGAACCCACTGTTCGAGCACCACGCATAAGGAGGGATTGTGACAACTGCTCGCAATAGGAGGTTCTCGAATGAGATTGTCTGCGCCAATTTTCCAGCTAAAGCGCCAAGCTAAATTATTGTGCCGTACTGAAGGTATTTCCTTAAACTTAGCACTTGATCGTATTGCTAAAAAAGAAGGTTTTCAAAACTGGAGCTTGCTTGCTGCACGTGTATCGTCCAACCAATCCACGAATGGGTTACTCACCCGATTGTCCCCAGGGGATTTAGTTTTACTAGGCGCACGCCCTGGCCAGGGCAAAACAATGATTGGACTTCGGCTTATCGCCGAAGCGATAAAAGAGGGACGGCAGGGTTTCTTTTATACTCTCGAATACACCGAGAAAGATGTTCTAAAACGGTCTGATACAATCGGCGTGTCACCTACGACCTTGTCAGGCGCTTTTGAACTAGATACTTCAAACAACATCAACGCAGCCTACATCATTGATAAATTGGGGTCTGCACCACGCGAAAGCGTCGTCGTCATAGATTACCTACAACTATTGGACCAAAACCGGCAAAATCCAGAACTTTCAATTCAAATTTCGGAACTGAAATCGTTTACGAACAAAGCAGGATTAATTGTTGTCCTCATATCTCAAATTGATCGTTCATATGCTCTTTCCGGAAAATCGCTGCCCGACATATCTGACGTCCGCTTACCCAACCCCGTTGATTTGACCCTCTTTAACAAAACTTGTTTTTTAAACAACGGTGAAATCCAATTTAAAGCTGTTGCGTGATGCGAATGTAAGAGCGAGGAGCCAAGAACAGGAAATTGAGTAATACACCCTAATGGCTCCTCCTCCTTTTCAAGATTGGCTCTTTATCTAACATCCTGAGTTGTTAAGCTGAATGCCGATTACTAAAGACACCTCTTGGGACATCACAATGGAACAGTTCGCCTATTATTTACCCGGCATTCTCCTGGCTTTCGGTGCCTTTTCTCTTGGCATGATGAGCCCCGGCCCCAATATTATGTCTGTTATCGGCACCTCCATGTCAGTCGGTCGTAAATCGGGCAAGGCACTGGCGCTCGGGGTCGCAACTGGGACCTTCTGTTGGGGACTACTGGCCTTTTTGGGCTTTACCACGGTGCTCTCGCTTTACGCTTCAGTGATGTTTGCCATTAAGGTGTTCGGGGCGACCTATTTACTTTGGCTGGCGTTCAAGTCATTCCGTTCCGCTGCAACAGACAAAAAACTCACGACGGGCGACCTTGGTATTACAGGTGCCCCATCTGCCTACTACCGTCGCGGGCTGTTAATCCAGATGACCAATCCAAAAGCCGCCTTGACTTGGGTTGCTGTAATGTCGTTGGCCGTTGATGTCTCAGCCCCGCTATGGGTTGGTAGTGCCATTGTTCTTGGTACCACATTGATTTCACTGGTTGGGCATTTAACCTATGCCATCGCCTTTTCCACATCACCAATGGTTGCCGCCTATCAGCGTGCCCGAAGATGGATTGAGGTTGGCTTGGGCACATTTTTCTGCTTTGCCAGCTACAAACTCTTGATGTCCAAAACCTGAGTACTCGATCTAACAAAAGACATATGGTGCCCTGATATAGTTCCGATTAAAGACCCGGTTAAAAACTCCTGATTAAAAATGGGGGAATGAACATTCCGCTTTCAAAGCCCTCCGTTCTATTTTACCGTTCCTAATCACGTTAAAAATCTCTTTTAGGAACAGTTACATGGCACGCATTGCATTTCTTGGTACAGGCCTCATGGGCACGGGTATGGCGGGGCGTCTGATCGACGCGGGTCACGATGTCCATGTTTATAACCGTACCTCTGCACGTGCTGAACCTTTGGTCACACGGGGGGCAACGTTAGCGTCTAGCCCTGCCGAAGCCGCGACGGGCGCCGATGCAATATTTGCAATGGTCGGCGACGATGTCGCTTCACGTGCCCTATGGAGTGGAGCCAATGGTGTTTTGTCCGCTGAGCTTAAACCAGGAACACTTGCAATCGAATGCTCGACCCTTTCCCACGACTGGGTAATGGAGCTTTCAGCGCAAGCAAGAGAAGCCGGGCTTGATTACCTCGACTGTCCGGTTACCGGCTTGCCAGAGGCCGCGGCCAACGGCCTACTCACTTTATTTCTTGGGGGCGCGCAACCCACCATCGACAAGGCCATGCCTTTGCTGGAGCCTCTTTCTTCAAACCAGATGTACTTTGGCCCCATTGGCTCCGGCAGCGCTTACAAGCTGATCGTGAATTTGATGGGCTCGATCCAGCTCGCCGCCGCCGCAGAAGGCTTGATCACAGCCGAACGCGCGGGCCTAGATCTCGACCTCGTTGCCAAAGCCTTGGCCTCTGGTGGTTGCGGTAGCCCGCAAGTGGCCCGTAATGCTGCGTTGATGGTCGAAGGTGAACACGAAAAAGACGTGCTATTTTCCACAAAATGGCGTCTGAAAGACACGGACTACGGCTTTAAGTACGCAAAAAAACTCGGACTAAATCCTGCTATTGGCGAAGCCACCCTGAACGCATTCCAAGGCGCAATGGATGACGGCTACGCAGCCTCTGCCGAAACAAAAGTCATCGACGCTTTGCGAAAACGGTTGCCAGGAAAATAAAAAGACAGGCTATTCGCGGATCAGAAAACCGTGCTTTGCCAATATTTCACTGTAAACACCTGATTGGCGGAGTTGTTCCAGGCCACGGTTAAAGTTTTCTTGGAGTTGCAGGTGGTCGGGTCTTTTGCGGGAGATTGCCAGATGCAGGCGGCTGCTATCGACGGGGGTTGAGATAAAATCTATGACCTCGGGGTAATCAGCTGGCATTTCGGTCCGCAACATATGGAGCCCGACCAAGCTATCGGTTACCAACATATCCAGGCGACCGGAAAAAACCAGTTTGAAGCCCTGCTGCAAGGAAGCTACGGGATAGACATCAACACCAGCAGTCTCCAATACCTTGACCACATGGGCATCTCTCAGGCCGCCAACTTTATAGTCGGCGAGGTCTTTTAATTTTGTGAAATTTGCAGTGAAATCCTTGCGTTTGAACACGACGCTTATTTCATCCCCAATCGGATTGCTAAACACCGCCCATTTGCGTCGTTCTTCGTTGATATTGGCAAGATAAAGCGCATCAGCTTGCCCTTGCTTGACCAAGGCTACCGCCCGTGCCCAGGGGTAGATGTGCAGTTTTGGTCGGTATCCCATGTTGGTGAGAACGGTGGAACAGACTTCCCAAGCCCAGCCGTTCTCGGGCAAATGCTCGCTGACATAGGGTTGAAACTCTAGGGTGGCAACATCTACATCTAGCTCATCTGCGAAAGCCTGAGAAAACCAACTGATTTGCATTAAAAAGGTTATAAAAAATATAAAACCGTATAAAAGACGGCGCATAAAGATCTCCAAATTATAGGAGACCCAGCATAGACACCCCATGTTAAAATTATGTAACGGCATTAAACTTTAATAACCGCCCGATTTTAGACGGACAGAGTTTATTGAACCGTTTATATTACCACCATGTTATTTAATTTACCTGATCATACCACGCTTTATACCGCACTTTTGGCCCGCGATCCCGCTTATGACGGACGCGCCTATGTCGGTGTCAGCTCGACTGGTGTTTTTTGTCGCCTGACCTGCCCGGCCCGCAAACCAAAATCTGAAAACTGCCATTTCTATGATACTATTTCTGAATGTATTGAAGCAGGCTTTCGACCTTGCAAACGCTGTCATCCCTTGGCACCCGCCGCAGATAACGATCCCGCAATTCAAACTCTGGTAACTGCCTTGGAAAGCAATCCTGCACACAAATGGAGTGAAGGTGATATTATCAAACGCGGGTTTGATCCCTCGACTATTCGCAGATCCTTCAAGCGACAGTTTGGTATTACTTTCCTTGAAATGGCTCGGTTGTCGCGTATTCGTGATGGCTTTGAAACCCTTTCCAGCGGCGGCCGGGTGATCGACGCTCAACTCGATGCTGGGTTCTCCTCTCCCAGTGCCTTTCGCACCGCTTTTGCCAAACTACTCGGCACCACACCCGCCAGTTTTACAGCTGACGGCCTTAACAAAACGGATGCTTTCCTGAAAGCCGATTGGATTGACACCCCTCTGGGTGCCATGGTTGCAGTTAGTGACAAATCAGCGCTTCATCTTCTAGAATTTGCAGATCGTAAAGCCCTACCGACAGAGCTAAAAAAGCTGCGCCAACAAGTGCGCGGTGATTTGGGCATCGGCAGGTACGGTCCAACCGATCAGATCGAAGCCGAACTCTCAGATTTCTTTGCCGGAAATAGCGATCGTTTCGACGTGCCCCTCGCCCTACATGGCACAGGCTTTACCAAGGACGTCTGGCATGCACTTCGCGAAATCCCGGTCGGGGAAACCAGAAGCTACAGCGACATTGCAAGGTCTATTGGCAATCCCGCTGCCACCCGCGCCGTTGCCCGGGCCAACGGTGCCAACCAAATCGCCATCGTCATCCCCTGTCACCGCGTCATCGGCGCCGACGGCTCCCTCACTGGTTACGGCGGTGGCCTATGGCGCAAACAAAAACTGATCAATCTTGAGAAAGATATTTCGACGAGAGTTTGAAGAGCTCATACTCAGATTATCATCCGAAATCTGAGGTTTATTTCCTCATTTCCTCTAAGCGCATACAAGCGAAATTTTCTCCACGATCACAGGAGTATTTATATAAAGCAGCAGCTTTTTTAATGCTCCAATCAACACCAAATCCGTGTTCATACATATAACCTAGATAGAAACAACCAAGAGAGAGCCTATCATCGCAAGCCTGTTTAAAAAGAATGACAGCTTTTCTATTATCCTGCTGAATACCTTGCCCTTCGTTATACATGACACCTAATTTTGCGCAGGCAAGAGCACTTCCCTTAAAACAAGTGTCAGTAAAAATTTTGACTGCTTGTGTAGAATTTTGGTCGACCCCCCTACCAGTTTTATAAATATCAGCAGCGTCAATACAGCCCTCGGCATCATCAAGATCACATGCTTTTAGTAAAAGATTGAGGGCTTTGGTAACGTCAACCTCGACGCCACGACCGTAATGATACATCCAACCAAGTACCGTACAGCTCTCCGCATATCCCCCTTCGCAAGCCTTTTTGAATGGCTCAACAGCTTCTTGGTCACCACGTTTTCTATCAAAGATCTCGGTATATATTTTACCGAGATCAAAACACCCCTCAGCATCACCGGCCTCGCAGGATTGTTTGTACAACTGTATTTTTTTATCATCCTGCTCTGTTGCCTGCACTGACACACTCAACCCAACGACACACAACACAAGGGATAAGCATCCCATTACAAACCTGATCATTTAAATTCCCCCATACGTTGTTTTTACATATAGGGGATACCAGCTTCAACAATAATCTATCTTGATCTCATCCTTGGTCAAACTTCTTGATCAAGCTCAAGGACGGATCCGTTATCCCAGTGATAAGCCTACAAACTGCCGGACTTATATCCGGCATAAATCATATCTTCAGGTGTCCTGGAAAGATTGTAATCTGGGGAAGATTTCCATCTGAACGGGGATAATCGGGAAGGCGGTGGAATTCCGTCACGTGCCCAACGCTGTAAGGGGGATTGATCCTGCAAGTTAGCCACTGGTGATTTACACATCCGGGAAGGGGCAGGATCAAAGTGAACCCAAGTCAGAAGACCGGCCTGAAGAGCTTTATGCAGCGTGTGGACAAGCGTTGTTTTGACTTTCCATCAAGGGGACTGAAATGGAAACGTGCGACCAGACAATTTTGAATGCTGAAACAGACACCGTTATCGACCCCAGCACTAGCGATCATAGCTTTAATGAGGCAGAACGCGACGCGCTCTACCAAACCATCTTTTCCAGACGGGATGTACGCGGTCAGTTTACCTCAAAACCTATTCCCGAGGATGTCCTGAGCCGGATCTTAACCGCCGCCCACTACGCACCCTCTGTCGGATTTATGCAGCCGTGGAACTTTATCCTGATCCGCGGCGAAGAGACCAAACAGCGGGTACACAATTTGTTCAAGAAGGCCCACGACGAGGCCGCAGACATGTTCGAGGGTGAAAAGCGCGATACTTACAAGACCCTAAAACTTGAAGGGATCATGGAATCTCCGCTTAATATCTGTATCACCTGTGACAAGGACCGCACCGGACCTGTTGTGATCGGCCGCACCCATATCAAGGCGATGGATCTCTACAGCACCGTTTGCGCAGTGCAAAACCTGTGGCTCGCCGCCCGTGCCGAAGGTGTCGGCGTCGGTTGGGTCAGTATTCTCGATCAGAAAAAACTCAAACAAACCCTCAAACTCCCCAAACGGGTGACACCTGTCGCTTATCTTTGCCTCGGTTATGTGTCCGAGTTCTTTGATAAGCCCGAACTGCAATCGGCGGGATGGTTGCCACGATTGCCCATGGGAGATGTGGTCAATTTCGAAGAGTACGACAAAGATGCTAATGATCCCTTTGCGACCAATCTGTTCGAGGCCATGAAGCGAGATCAAAAAAACATCGAAGATGGTCGCTATCGCAGATAAACATCGACATAAATAACAATACCCGGACCTAAATAACGTTTCAGGTCCGGGTATGCAGATAAAATTAACTTACCGAAACGCAGCCTTAACCAGACACGACGAGTACTGGAGCGCGGTCAAGCGGGACAATTAAATTCATCTCTGTATTCAGAATTGCTTCAAAATAACCATCTTGAACCTTCAAATAGCGTTTCACTTGTTTCGCGCCTGTATAATTTAAAGGATGAAACCCGCGTGGTCTGCCGTCACCAACTGCCGTATTACTGGTATCAAACTCAATTGTAAAAACATCTGCAAGAAACTGCCAGGCATCCTTGGCGAAATTTTCTCGTTCTTTAGCACAAAAGTTAAGAATGATGCCATCCTCACTATCCAGTGGAATTTCGTGCCGTAACTGGCTGCCATTCAACTTATAAAAGACCGGGAACCTTTCTTCATGAGGTAGGGGGCCAATATTACCGTTCGTCACAACATTTGGTTCCCAATGTTTATGGAAAAAATCCTCCCCCGAATGGATAGCTGTCATGTCGATAGAAATCTCAGTTTCCTGTTCCAGGCTGCTATCCAGATGCGAATTAAATTCCAGGATCACGGGCCTCAGAATAAACTCGTAACGTGGAATAATGCTTAATTGTTGGGCTGGACCAAAACTTCGGCGGCCCTCAACATCTTGTAATACAGTATAAAACAAGAAGTTTGACCCGAGATTTGGCGGAGGCGGAACGTCGTAAACGTGCTGTATTTTAATCGTATTTTCGGGGAGAGGATTGCCACCAATAACGGGTCCAGAATTTCTTATTTGGCGAATATCTAATGTTTCACCAACATCACTATCTCCCCAAAAAAGTGTGATGAACCGATGGCTGCTGTCGTATTCAATCGTTGCCGTCGCCACAACACTATCGATCGTAAGTTCAAAAGAAGCCAACGCATTGGCAAGCGCCTGTTCCTCAACGGGCTCGACTTCGTATACCCGAGTGGCAAACTCCCTGACTTTCAATTTGGAATTAAAGATGGGCTTATCACTATCGTAAAGCATATTAGATCCTTCACCTGTCGCCTAACAAAAGGCAGGAAGACCACTATCTATGAACACAATAAAAGTGCGGAAGTGACGTTTACTTTGATCAAAACGTTTTAATCTTAAGGTTCACAAATAATGAAAAAAGTACCCAAACCCAAACACCCAAAGGACCCGAGCACACTCATAGTATTTTCATCAACATAAATACTACCTTCAAAACAAACGAGTGAATTAACCGTGAAATACTATTTCACTTACTTAGGACATAAAATAAACACAAAAATTCACAAGCCAAACAACAGCCGATTACTTATCGACGCCGTATCAAATTTATATTAAATACTCTGTAACTTATTCCCAAAAACTATGAGACAAGGATAATCAAGGCACTCTAAAATTCTCAACGCTTCCCTCATTCAGCTTTAAGAATCTCCAATTTCAAACAGGCATCTGCATGCCCACCATCACAGCTTTTGGTAAAGAGCGTCGCGGCTTTTGTCTTATCCAGGGCGACACCGCGTCCGCTTTGATACATAACACCCAGACTGGTACAGCCCGTGATATCACCACCGTCACAACCTTTTTTAAAGTGCGCTACTGCTTTAGCCGGGTTCTCAACTACGCCGTGGCCTTTATCATACAGCATGCCAAGATTGCTACAGCCATAAGCATCGCCGCCCTTGCAGCCTTGGCCCGCAAAAATAAAAGCCAACAGAGCATCTTTTTCTACACCACGCCCCGCCAAATGCATGTAACCAAGCGAAGAGCAGCCTTTGGCATACCCTAGGTCGCAGGCAGTTTTAAAGAGCTCTACGGCCTTTGGATAATTGACCTCGACGCCATGACCTTCGCTATAGATCTTACCACGTTCAGTGCAGCCTTCGGAATTGTCCCCCGCACAGGCCCGACCATAGAGTTCAGCCGCTTTTGCCGCGCTAACCTCGACACCCTGCCCCTTTTGATAGATAACCGCCAACTTCACACAAGCCTGCGTATCCCCAGCCTCACATAACAAGCTATAGTTTGTAATATTCTGTTTATCGGCTTGTTCTGCCGCATGAGTGGGAAGGGCTGAACCAAGAGTTAAAATTAATACAATAGCCCACAGGTTCAGTTTATACTGCTCCAAGTTTTTCCTCACTCCAGATCACGCAGAATCAATTACTAAAATCGATAGTTTCACAACCTCGCTCAAATCCGCCTTCGCAGGATTTTTTAGCAAAATCATAAGCTTTTAAAACATCCTGTTCTACACCTCGCCCCGTTCCATATATTCTAGCGAGAGAGAAGCAGCCCATGGCATCTCCACCATCGCAAGACTTATGAATTAGTGCGATCCCTTTTTGATTATCCTGCTGAACAACCATGCCTTTTAGATACATCCACCCAAGACCATGACATCCAGATGCATTGTTGGCTTTGCAGGCCTTATCAAACAAAAACAAAGCTTTACTTTCATCTTTCTCGACACCGCCCCCTTGTGAATACAGTACTCCAAGACTGTAGCACCCCTGTGTAAACCCACCTAAACAGGCTTTATCATACAATTGAGCAGCCTTTCCATAATCTTGAGTAACAACACCTCCATCTGAATACATCGTGCCAAGCCCTTGGCATCCACTAAATTCCCCGCCCTCACAAGCTTTAGTGAAGAGGGTAAGGGCTTTCTTATGATCCAGACCTCCTCCCTGAGTACCGTTGAAATACTCCAAGCCAAGAGCAGTACAACTTACGAGAATTTCAACATCACAAGCGGCTTTTAAATTGGCAAGAACAGTTTGTTGTTCTAGATGTCTTTCGATTGTAGCAGTATTTTTACAACCGATCAGCAATAAACCTGCTATAAAGAGCAAGGCGAATAAATTAAATTCTTTGATATTTTTCACTTAAGTTACCCTTCGAATTCGCTTATCTGAGGCCCTTAATCGTTGCCAATTACTATACGTTTAGGTCCCTTCATTTTCTTGATTTCCTTCACTTTATCACAGGCTAAAGAGAACTTTCCCCGGCAGGATTTTTGGTAAAATTCGTAAGCTTTTTCTTCATCTTCGGGAACAACGATCCCTTGAACGTGCATCCAGCCAAGACTGTTACATCCAGCGGCAGAGCCACCATCACAGGCTTGTTGATAATAGGAAAAGGCTATACCGTAATCGTGTTTTACTCCACGTCCTTCTGCGTACATGAGACCAAGCTCATAACAGCCCGAGGCAACCCCCTCTTCACAGAGCTTCTCTACGATTTCTACGGATTTTTCTTCGTTCTTTTCAGTGCCAATGCCGTTTTTATATTTCTTAGCAACTAGAAACTCATTCCAGGCTTTTCCCTTTGGACAGTTTGGCACGCAAAAATCAGAAGGCCTGTTGGCCACTGATTTTTCTTTTTCGACATATTCCAAAAATTTAAGCGCGTCTTTGGGAACTCCACGTCCTTCTGCATATATTGCAGCGACTGCAATGCAAGTTCCCGGAATATCGAGTTCACAGGCCTGATCGAAATAGGGGACAGCTTTGGCTGGATTTTCATCAATTCCTTTACCTTTTAGGTGCATAAGTCCAAGATTGGCACAGGCAACCCCAATACTCCCTTCACACGCCTTTGAAAAAAGAGTAATGGCCTTGAGTTCATCTTGTTCCTTACCTTTGGCTTCGATTACTCCCAAATAGGTACAGGCGAATAGATCCCCGCTCTCACAAACCAGAGCGAGAGCTTCCGTTTTTCGTTTTGCTTCTTCAATCTGCTTTGCCGTCTGACAACCCGTCAAAAGGGCCACAGTTACAACAACAAAACTTGACCACATAGCCAATTTTTTCGAATTCAATTTATCCCCCACAGTCTTAATTATCCAAGAGCTTACTCGGCTCCAAGGCCCTTTTTCTTCAGAATGCTCCAATAGTCACAGCCCAATCCAACACCATTGAGGCAGGTTTGTTTGTAGAGCCCAAAGGCCTTGTTATAGTCCTGTGCTACACTAAGACCCAACTCGTACATGACACCAAGATTGACACAGGTCGCTTCAGTTCCGCGGTTACATGAATTTTCATATATCTCAAATGCGCGGGCTTCGTCCACTGGCACTCCCAAGCCTTCTTCATAAGCCTCTCCAAGGGAGACACAACCCTGGACATCCCTGCCATTGCAGGCCTGTTCAAAATACTTGAAAGCCTTGGTATCGCTTTGCTCAATACCTGTACCAAAACTGTACATATTTCCAAGCTTGTGGCAGCCACCTGTTCCACCTAAGTCACAGGCTTTTTTGTAATAGAAGGCCGCTTTTTCCTCGCCTTGTTTTTTGCCTATTTCCTTTAAATAAATATCCGCAAGGTTAACACAAAAACGGGTTTCTCCAGCTTCACAATAAGTCTTAAAATCCCTCAACCGATCACCTGGTTTCGTGTTTAGGACTTTCAACATATACTTGGCCCAATCAGCCTGAGTTTCTTGTGAAGCCTGTGCCACTTGATTAAGACCCGGCAAGGCAAACATGCCAATTAGAAGTGCGGCCCATAAAAAATTACGCAACATCTATGGCTTCCTTTGGATACACTCAAGATTCAACTTATTTTCACAAGCCTTATTGAGGTGTTTCTTCGCTTCAACTGGATCTTTGTCGACACCGATGCCGCTTTCATACATCTTACTTTGACGAACACACCCATTCCCATCTCCACCATCACAAGCTAAGGTAAAGAGCTCAAAGGCTTTAAGAACATTTCGTTCAACCCCCCTTCCTGCATAATACAAGCTGCCAATTTTTGTACAGCCTTCTGCCAGGCCAGCCTCACAAGATTGCTCAAAATAAGTGGACGCAGCTGAAGGGTTCAGCACTACTCCCCACCCCATCAAATACATATTTCCCAGCTTTAAACACCCCTGAACATCCTCACCTGTACAGGCCTTACTAAACAACCGTATTGCCTTTTTGAAGTGAGAACTATCGATAGCGGCTTGATCTTCAGAAAACCCTTGTCTTAAATGGAAAACACCTGAATTTACGCACGCTAAGGTTAATCCCATATCACAAGCTTTTTGATATAGCTCAGCTGCCTTTCTCAGGTTAGCCTTACTCACAGTGCCCTCACCTGTGAAAAGTCCTGATGGATCAAGGTTGCCAAAAGGTCCCTTCTTGGCATTAAAATAATAAACGCCTAATTCATAGCAACCTTCGGCCCAGCCCCCGTCACAACTTAGCTTATAGAGATCACCCGCCTTGACTAGATCTTGAGCTACGCCAGTCCCTCTTTCATAAACCCAGCCAAGATTTGTGCAGCTCATCAAATCTTTGGCTTCACATCCTTTCTCGAAAAGGGCGACAGCTTTGTAGGCCGCAGGATTGACGCCGCTCCCATAAATATAACTCCAGCCAAGGTTGGAGCAGCCTTCGAAGTTTCCTCCGTCACAAGCCAGTTTATATAACGAAACAGCCTTCTCTGCGTTCAACTCTACAAACAGACCTTCATCGTACATGATACCAAGTTTGTTACAGTCGCTAGCGACCCCCTTGTCACAGGCCTGCTGATATAAATTGGCGTCCTGCTCGGCGGCTAAAGCAGATCCAATTGATCCGACTAAGCCCAAACCAACTATAAAAACGAATGCTCCTACGAAACCTCGAAATTTACCCACCGAACTTCCCCCATCAAAACTCATCAAACCCCCGTCTAACTCATGTCTTTTAAAATATTACAGTCTTTTGTTAAGCCAAAGTCACAGGCTTTTTGCAGGAACTCTAACGCTTTGAACTTGTCTTTTATCACCCCTTCACCGCGAGCATACATCTGGGCGACATAGGAACATCCACTGGCAATATCCTTTTCACAGGCAAGTTGATAGAGCTCAAAGGCTTTTGTGGGGTTTTCTTCGACGCCTGTGCCTTCTTGATAGAGCATGCCAAGCATGAGGCATCCCTCGTTAAAGCCGCCGTTACATGTTTGGTCATAGAAGCCAAAAGCTTTCTCTTCGTTTTGTTCGACACCAAAACCATTTAAATGCAAGTAGCCGAGGCTGTCACAACCTTCATAATCACCGCCTTGGCAGGCTTTCTGATAATAGTTTACCGCCTTCATATAGTTTTCATCCGTTTCTTTGAAGAAAATAGAAACCGCCCCATAAGTGCGATATATAGAACCTATATAAACGCAGGCTTGCAGGAAATTATCATCACAAGCCTTATCGTAATACTCGATCGCCGTTGCTTTACTGAGCAATACACCTGCCCCATATTCATACATCACGCCAAGATTGGTACAGCCTAAATTTACACCGCCACCACAAGCCTGTTTGTAATACTCCACAGCTGTTTCATAATTCTGCTCGACACCATCGCCATTTTGGAAAAGAACGCCAAGATTATTACAGCCAATATACTCTTCGCCCTTACAAGCTTGATCAAAAAGTTTTAATGCCTCTTTGATATCTTGACCCAAGTCTACGCCGTATTGATATAACCAACCCAGGTTTGTACACCCTAAATCATATCCACTATCGCAAGATTTTCTGTAAAATTCTGCGGCTTTGACTTCGTTGGCCTCTACACCATTACCTTGCTCATAAATCCAACCAAGATTGTTACACCCCCAAGCATTCTCGTCTTCACAGGCTCTTTTGTAGAGGGATGCAGCTTTTATAAAATCCTGTTTGACACCATGACCACCGTCATACATCCAACCTAGATTACTGCAACCAAATGCATTTCCCTCATTACAGGTTCGCGTATAAATATCGATGGCTTTTTTATGACTTTGATTAACGCCTTTACCTTGAACGTACATATCACCAAGGTAGTTACAGCTTGTTAACTGTCCGCGATTACAAGCTTGGCGGTAAAGATCTACCGCTCGTCCCAGATCTTGCTCAGTCCCCCGACCGACCTCAAACATCCAGCCTAGATTGGCGCAACCCAGCGGGTCACCATCGTAACAGCCTCTTTTATAAAATTCATAGGCTTTGATATCGCTTTGCTCTACCCCGTTGCCCTCGCCATACATCCAGCCAATATTGGTGCATCCCTTTGGCTCACCGCCATCGCAGGCCTTGGTATAAAGCCCTAGCGCTATAGAATAATCCTGCTCAACCCCACTGCCTTCATCGTACATCCAGCCAAGACTGTAGCAGCCCCAGGCATCACCTTCGTCGCAGGATTTTTTGTGCTTTGCTTGTTCAATTTTATTTTTTAAGACGCTGTTTGGGGTATTGGTAACGCCGAGAGTAAAACAGTCCGTGTCATTGTCACTTTTACAAGACTTGCCATTGGGCTCTATGGATTTTTCATAACCCCTGCCCGCTGCCAGAACTGGCTCTGCCCCCAAAACCAAACCAAGCCCTACCATTACAGCCAAGCTTAAGGCAAATCCCCCCCGAGATAACTTACTCACTTTTAAAACCCCACCAAATTTAATTGTCGAGCAGGTCTTCTCCCCCACTCCTCGACAAGCCTAGTCCTTAGAAACGGTGAAGATTAACAAGAAAAAGTAGTAAGTCACAAGGGATTATACAACCAAATTAGAGTTGATATATATTCAACTTTATTAACTGATATTTTGGTCAACAACCTGATTGGACGATGACTTTATCTATTGTTGTTCCATGCCATGGAGCGGCAATAAATTCATGATTTTTCCTTATGTCGTGCGAGAAACTTAAACAGAATTCGATACAATAAGAACACTCAACTCAATCCTACTGAACCGGAATTGGGAGAGCACATGTGCCAATGACTTTGTTGTTTGCCTCGTTACTCTCAACAATCTGTTTGGTGGCATCGGCTGTTAATTTGAAACCTATTGGCTGAACCATGTTATCTTCTGCAGGAAAAGCATCGCCCGGAATGGTTATTGTACGTGTGATAATAACCCCAGGCGGCAAACCATTGATTATCAACTGAGCATTATACGCAGGCCCGGATTGCCCCGAAAAGTAAACCGCAACGACAAAATTTGAGGGTGCAGGACCACCAAAATTTTTCAACCGGAACTTAATATTCTGTACCTCGCCAAGCGCTGACATATCTCCACAAAGTTTATCTGTAACAGCCCCAGGGACAAGGTTTCCATCCAGCGGCGTAATCCGAATATCGGGTAGCGGACCCGTAAATTCCTTTGGTTTATCCAATGGGTTTTGTCTTTTTGGACCTGAAAACCTAGGGATAAGCTTTGGCGTTTTTCTCTCCTGCACCTTAGGGACAGTAGATGATAATAACGGGGTTGTTTTCAGTACCCGTTGAGGAGATCCAGAATTAGTTTGTTTCGAATTAGTTTGTTCTGCCTGTACGATCGTAGATACCAAAACCGTAGCAATAAAAATGCATGTGATTTTTACTAAATCGGATTTTTGAAAAACGGACATTGGATCAAACCTCAAGTTATGACTTACTTCAACTCTGTCGGGCCAAAACCGCAAAAGGTTCAAAACTTTTGATTTAAAAGTTGTTTTCACAAAACCAAGGCGGCAGGGTCAAATCTACCTGGCCGCCAATGATTTTACTTAACGCTCTTATATGTGTTCCGCTGCCATCATCTTTCTAAATTGCAATGCTGTGTCTTCCCCTAGTCCACTGTTCTCAAATATCGCCGCCGTAAAACTTACAGGGGCAGTTCCGGGAGCTGTGATCACACGGTTATCTTTTATTGCCGAGGCGCTTTTGCAAAAATGCTCTGCCCCAGAATAACCATCTGCATTTTGATTGAGAAAATCCGCATCATTTGAAGTGTGCTGTATTTCATTGAGTAGTCCCGCCCGGGCAAGCGCCAGAGTTCCACCGCAAATACCCGCGACGATGCCGCCGTTGGTATGATGCGATTTAAGTAACTCACTAATATCTGGCGCCTGTTCAGACACCCAGCACGTGCCGCCAACGACAACAATTACCTCAGGCGACCAATTATAAATATCATTCAGTTTCTGCGAGACAATGGCGACAAGGCCACCCATCGAGTGAACCTCTCCGGCTTCAGTCGAAAAAAACTGGATATCAAGGCCGTAGTAAGGACCCCCCGTTCCTGCTAGCAAAGTATATTCCCAATCGGCGAAACCCTGGGTCAGAATAATAGCTATTTTTGTCATGGTCATTCTTTCAAAATATAATTTTACAAATAAAAACAAATGTATAATTGGCAATTCATGAGCAAAATATGTCGTTGCTCTATTTCTCTCCATTTAAACGAATAGCCTGATCCACATAAAATTTTATGGCATCTCTGTTTAAAGTCTTGAGTGGCAATACCCGCATGGCCTTTCCTTTACCCGTGAGAAGGTTGAGGGCGTCTTCCATCTTTGCGCCCTTGAGAAAACCAAGGTCAATTCCATGCGGCATAGTTCGCATATGACAGATACCACCTTTGGCGTTCATATAGGTGGTGATGCGCTCTTTCTTGATTTCAGCAATACCTTCAAAGGAAAGCAGGTAAGCTCGGGTTTCCAGAAAGAGATCTTTGTGTTCGGATAGGAGGTCGATATCAAATTGCATGTGTTGTCACTCAGGATTAATCATAAAACCCTGTTTCTATCAGCCCCCTCCTGACAGCTTTGTGTCAGTAGGCTTCGCATCCAGCCAATATTTACACCTGCGGCGAAGACCGATTATCTAACACACAAGACTTAGAGAGTTTGAACGGTACCCCTAGAATAAAAGGATTGGACCTATACAACAGGATTTTGACCAATAGATTCAACTGAAAACTTGAGAGATAAAGTAGAAAGAAATGACAATTTCACACAGCGTCGATTGGACTAAAATCCCGCCTCCCATTGATGATGAAGGCGCAAACCATCTCAAAGGACAGAAGATCGCTTCGGTCAATTTAGAAGCAACAGACGAACGGTCTGTAAATCTGTCCACCCTTGAGGGACGTTCGGTTGTCTATGCCTACCCCATGACAGCCAGACCAGATGTTGCACTGCCGGATGGCTGGGATATGTTGCCAGGTGCGTAGGGTTGTACGCCACAGTCCTGCTCTTTCAGAGATCATGCCAAAGAGCTTCACGATTTAGGTGTTACCAATATTTTTGGCCTTTCAACCCAGTCGGCCGCGTATCAACGTGAAGCAGTCGAGAGACTTCATTTACCCTTCCCACTGCTTTCAGACATCGATTTGAATTTCACCAACGCCATGCGTTTACCAACTCTTCTCGTCGAAGGCATGACCTTACTCAAGCGCCTGACCATGATCATTGATAGCGGAGTGATAACCCATGTGTTTTATCCGGTGTTTCCACCAGATCAAAATGTACAACAAGTTATGGCTTGGTTATCACACGAAGCAAAAATGGGTTCTTTATGAGCGCTATTACAGCAGAAACTTAACCAGAATCTTGCGGATATTATTTCATCGCCAGACTTATTTTGCATTCCCAAGTGGTTTTATATCCAACCGGCGTATTTTCTGCGACAAAGGTTGCGGCAGAATTACAGCTATCAAAATCAGCATAGACCTCTGAACCATCGAGGATTATTTCCTGCTGTCCGGTTGCTAGTGAAATAAGGAAAAACGTTACTTTAAACATCCTCTATTCCTTTCCTTCTCTTGCCATAACTACATACAAGAAGTGTGCCATTTAAGAAGAAAAGGAGGCCAAAGTTAGACAATACTTTTGCCTTAAGGAATTAATGCCAACGATTAGGTTTTAGCCCCTAGAAACGGGCAAAAAAGTCACCAAAGCTATAACAGGCCCTCTATTAAATAATTACGATCAGTGTAAAATTCTTGCTACTAGTCTCTGGGTTGCTGGGATACTCAAGAAGCTCCAGCCTGTTTGGACGGTGATAACCCTCGCCCATCAGGATGGAGCCCTACTCATTTAGCGGACCAGAATATAGGCAGGAAGAGGCCTATACAGACCCTGCACCATTAAGATTGAGCCGTTTACCCTTGAGCTTCAAAATAATCTTCTCTCAACAGTACAGAACAATCATCTTGAAGGGCCCACAATTCCTTTGTGATGACACCGTGAGCTTTGTTCATCTTCCATCCACTGGATAAAACTGCTGAGGTCGCATCAATAACAGTAATTTTTGGATTAATATAATCGACATCTGAATAGCCCTGCTCAACCAAATTTTGCCAAAATGCTTGAATAGCTTCTCGTCCGTTAAAAAGACCAAAGGGCTTTGCTTCCATAAGCGCGTCTTCTTCATAACAAGCAGCACACCCCGCCGCGTCACCAGAATTAAAGCATGATTTCCATTTTTGACTTGCCGTAATTACGGCTTCTTTTAATGTTTCTGACATGACTGACTCCTTAGCAATTTACTTGCAATATTCGATTAACACCTCGGCCACATACAAAGGCCTTCGAAAGATTTATTGCATGGTTCAATCAAATTGATAACAATGTATTTATTGAAATTACTGTTTAGAAAAAATGAACAATGAAGCCTGACGTTCAAGATATGATGGTGTTTATAGCAGTGGTTGAGGCACGCTCTTTTACCGGCGCGTCAATCCGCCTTGGTCGAACCAAATCAGCCATTAGCCAAACGATTTCCCGTTTGGAAAGTGATATGGACACTCGGCTTCTTCTCAGAAGCACACGCAGCCTGACCCTCACAGATGCAGGTGCCCAGTTTTACGACAGCTGCGCGAACATCAAACATGCCTATGACACTGCCCTCGACAATTTCTGGGAGGACACAACTGATCCGCAGGGGAATTTGTCTCTGACCGCGCCTCATGCATTGTGTGGAGATATCGTGGCCCCGGTAATCAAACAGTATTTTGCGCTATACCCTAAAATGCACGTCAGGCTTATTGCCGAAGACGCCTCGGTAAAAATCATCGAAGAACACATCGATGTTGCCATTCGGGTGGGCCATCCCGACGGGCAAACCGCCCGGATTACAAAAGTTGGCACCCTGACAGAAAGCCTCTACGCACATCCCGAATATATTGCAGCACACGGCGGCATTCCCGATGATCTCGCCCAACTTGCGAACTGGGACCACTTAGCCAATGAATGGCAGGGCAACCCGGTTACCTTACACATCGGTAAGAACATTGCCTTTAAGGTAAAACCACGAGCCCGATGTAATACCATGCCAGATATCCTCAGACTTACTCAAAGTGGCCTCGGGGTCGCACGGCTTCCAGACATTACTGCCGCAAGCAGCGTCGCAAACAAAACCTTGGCCCCAATTGCATCTTTAAGTGAAACTCCGATATATGCGGTGCATCAGTTCTCTAACAAACCACCGCAAAAAGTCAGACAATTTATCAAAATTGTGCGCAAGCAAATCGCGTTAAGCACCAAGAACGATATGACCAACTTCAGAGAAAAATTTCAATAAATTGATGAGTTACAGGGAATGCCATCAGAACCTTTATTGAGTATATTCAGTCTATGTTAGAAATTCCCTCTTGCTCCTCACAAAATCAAAACATAATTATGACACCGTTCAAGCGGCATAATATTTCAAGCAAAAGCGTCACAGGTTTTCTCCTTTGCCGTCTAATATTCAATTATGTAAAACTCGACCTTGCCGAGAACTTTCAGGGGTCCGGTTACTGTTTCAAGGGGTTTTAAATGAAGTTCCCGGCATTGCTTATTATAGCGTTTTCCTATCTTGTCCCAGGAACTGTACAGGCCCAAACAAGTGATGTGCCAAACGATGTTTCTAGCCTGATCACCGAAGACTTCTTTGCCCCGCGCGAAGATAGAAGTCTTTATGACAACAGAAGAAACCTCCGGGACGCAGAGAAGCTCTGGCATGTAATTTTACGAGGGATGAGTATTAATAACGTCCTGCCTGAAGTCGATGGCTATCGTCGCTATCGGCGGACCAATTGTCATTTTGAAACCGCTCTTTCAACGCTTGATACGATCCGCTTACATGACCCGGACAACAAGGCCTATCAAAAGCTGTGGGCCGCAAATCAGAACCGGGTGTTTTCAGCCTGTAGCCAGGCAAAAGTCCCTGTGGTCACACCGATAAAGCCGGAAGGGGATAACCTACCCCTGCGAGCAAATAGCGATTTCAACTACCAACTGGCAAGCTGGTTTTTTTATTCTGGTAAATACGAACAAGCCCTCGCACACTATCAAAAAGTTGATCAGAATATAGATGCACCGATACGCCCGTTGGCGGCCTATATGAGCGTAAGAACCCTTGCTTATACCGGAAGTGAAGATCTTGCCTATGCCAAAATACAGGAAATTCTTGACGATCCATCCCTGAAATCCGTTCATGAGATCGCCGCCAACTACCGCTTTGTCATGATGTATTATGGCGGTCATAGCGATGCATTAACCCAGACCCACTTCGAATGGTTATTAAGCGTTGTGCGCAAGAACCCGGTAATTGAGGATGATCTGAGTCAGGGGATCGGGAATTATTTTGATGCCATGGATCATCTCGATAGATACTTCCCCCTCTTTGATCTCGACAGCGGTCGGGTTGATTGGTGGTTAGGAGAAAAAACACCCGTTAACTCGCGCATGAAAGCGGTCAAACTTTTGTCCAAAAGCGATGAGCTTGTCGACTGGAAACAAGCCTATTGGGCTTATAATGCTTTTGATCAAGACTGGCTTTGGGCACTGCACAGCAAAGAGGCTGACTATTGGGGCCAAAATAAAACCATCGTTGATCACGCCTGGACCCGCTGGCTTGCCGGGGACGGGCTGGAGTGGTTGGAAATTGCCATTAGCCGCGTGCATCCAGATGATCCCCTGTCCATAGAGGTCCTGAAGGCTTCAGCAGGCTATATAGATCAAGACTGGCGGAGTGAAACTTACGAGTATCGGCGTTGGCTCAACAACATTTGGACCCATTCCCTCCGCCTCAATCTCGGGCATAAGACCTTCCCTGTGACTCTCGATTTGATCAGGGATCACCTGGACTTTACCGACCTGATGCCAGAGCCAAAGTACAGGAGTTACCGGGATGCCAATTACAAAACCCAGATAGAGATGATCTTGCGCTGGCTGGTTTATACCGGCGAAAAAGAGCAGGCGCGAGAGATCCTGTCGACGGCGTTAGAGCTCTATCCCGATGACTATTACAGACCTTCCAGATTTCAAAACTGGCGGATACTACTCGCCGATAACTGGGCCGAAGTACTCAGTATTGGTAAAGCTTCTTACAGACATAGCAGATCGAGTTACGCTAACCCTATCTGGGAAAACATCCTCAATGCTCTGCCTTCAGAAGAGCTTTATTCAATCATGGAAGATGGCGAGATGAACCCCGATATGCGCAAGGCGATTTCTCTTTCAATCCTGACCCGATCCATCGTGCTAGAAGATAACGAGACTATTGATAAATATGCACTGTTTGCCGCGGAAAATAACCTGACAATTCGCGCGCAAATTCTCGATGCGGTTTCCGGCCATGACCGGGATAGTTATATCGATCTCTTACTGCGCACCCCTCGCATGCGCCCGGTCCCATTTTATTACGGGTACAATTTCTTTGGTTATGAAAAGAGCCTGAACAAAATCGATACTTACAATCACAACGATAACAACTGGTGGTGCTCAACCAGTCGACAAGACTTGCAAGACCGCATTTCCCGTGCCGCCCGGGTAACCCTTCGTGGTGACTTGTCCCCTTCCAGCCACCGCTGGAGGCATAAGAAAAACGAAGAACTTCAAAAAGAACAGGAGTTCTTCTTTGCCAAACAGCAAGAAATATTAAACCAGCATCCTTTTCAAAAACGGCTCGATCAGGACGAAGGGCAAGCTCTTGAGGACGTTGTTTCCGCTCCAGAGTACTTAAGTAGCTATGTCAATAATCGGGAATACTGGAACAGCTTCAAATTCTGGCGCAGCACCACGGCCCAAGATAAAAGTGCGGCAAACCTGCACTACGCCGTACGTACCACCAGATACGGCTGTGAAAGAGACGGATCACATGGCCCCTATTCCCAAGAAGCCTTTAGAATTCTTCACGATAGCTACTCCAACAGCCTCTGGGCCAAAGCAACGCCATATTGGTTTAACTGACAAGCATACTTGAAGTTCGAAGGCTAAATTACGCGTACTCAATGTAAGGCCATTGCCACGAGCCACAAAGTCGCCGGAATGGTCAAAAAGCTCAGCCCTGTTTGCACGGTGATGATTCCGGCCATGAAGGACTATCTGGATCTATATCTCGGGATGTCGGTCCACCTTCTGGCCGAAGATACCCCGGTGAAACTGATCGAGGAACACATCGATCTCGCCATTCGCCTTGGCAAGTTGGAAGGACAGATCGCCCGCGTTACTGGCATTGGCACCCTCTGCGAAGGGCTCTATGCCCATCCGGATTACATCAAGGCTCGGGGCGACATTCCTAAGGATCAACAAGAATTTTCCCAGTGGGATCACATCGCCAGCGGATGGCAGGGCAGCCCCGTAAGCTATCACCTGCCCGACGGCACAAGTTTCAAAGTCTAGCCCCCCGCCGGATCCGGAACTTTATTAAACTGCTGAAAGGAAGGTTGGGGTAGGACGGGGGACAACTCAAACAAAATTATTCAGAAGGATAGTTGTTATAGCGATAACAGCCAGGGTTATGGCCTTGGTCGCAGGCTTCCTTAAACAACTCTTTGGCTCTTACATTATCCTGCTGAACTCCTTTGCCTTCTTCAAATATTTGCGCCAGTTCAAAACAGGATCTTCCTACTTTTCTATAACAGGCAAAGGAGTAATTATCTCGTGCCTTGGTATAATTCAGAAAATCAGAATAGAGTTCCCCAACTTCATAACAGGACTCGTGATATCCCCTATCACAAGAAAACTTGAGTAAGGCAAGAGCAGCGGAGCGAGAACGAGATAAATTTAGCCCTTTTACATGATACGTAGCGAGGAGATGGCAAGAAATCACATCCCCTTCAGTACAATCCTGTGTGAAGAACTCTATTGCCTTATTCATATACTTCAGTGCAAGTTTTGATTGAGGCCTAGTTCCCTTTCCCTCCCTATATAGAATAGCAACTAAAGAACATCCATATCCATATCCGTTTGAGCAAGCAAGCTTATAGAGGTGCCTTGATTTTGTATAATCGATCCCAACCCCTTTGCCCAATCGATATAGATCCCCCAAATTTTTACAACCCCGCATTTCTCCCATTTTGCAAGCTAGTTCGAAAAGAGACGATGCTTTTTCATAATTAATAGCCGCGCCAGAACCAGTATAGTAAGCAACCCCAAGACCATTGCATCCTCGGGCGTTATTTCTATCACAGGCCCGATCAAAAAGCTGATAGGCCTTTTTGGGTTTTCTGTCAGTCCCTAATCCATAGACAATTTGAACACCAAACTCTGCACAGGCTTGGTAATCGCCTCTTTCGCAAGCGGCTTCGAGTTCCCATATTTTTGCTCGATAATCGACTTTAGGAATTTTAGTGACAACAATTTCCAGCGGAGCAATTCCAAGAGAAGGCTTTTCTCTTGCATGCGCATATTCCACACAAGCTGGCTGATACCCCCTCTCGCAAGCTTTCTCGAAAAATCGTACGGCATCAGTTTTACTTTTCCATAGGGCATCTGTTTTCTTTTCCCAGACTTCCTTACCCTCAAGATGAATCATACCCAGATTAAAACACCCTTCGGCATTCTCATCATCACAAGCGATTTTAAAGTGCAGATAAGCTTGGTCAAAATCCCGCTCGACAACCTTACCCTCATAAAAACGGGAACCGAGTTTCAAGCAGCCCTCAGCGTAACTTTTATCGCAAACGAGGTTGTAGTAGTGTGAGGCCTTCTCCGCAGATTTTTTAGTACCGTGCCCCAGATCGTAAAGATCGCCCAACCTTGAACAACTGCTCATATGCCCCTTGTCACAGGAAGTCTTGAACTCGTGAAAAGCAAACTCATAATCTTGTGCGACGCCCTTACCTGCATAATAAAGCTCGGCAAGATTATCACAGCCCTCACGGTACTTTCGTTCACAGATAAAGCGATAATAGCTAGCAGCCGTTTTATAGCTCTGCTCAACTCTGTTGCCATCCCTATAGCGATTACCTAGAGCAAGACACGTGAGAGGTTTCTCATTTATACAAGGGTGTTTCTGGGTTTTGATTTCACTTACCTGTTCTGCAGCGGCTAGCTCTACTCCACAAGCGAATAATACAAAAACAAACATATTTAGTAGTGAAAATCGCAACCTCATATCCCCCTTAAATTACGATAGAAGCTACTATAAAGGCCCGTAACCACAGAACAAGTATAAGTAGGAAACTCTCCCCTAATACAGCATACCCACCACCCACAAAGTCGTCGGGATGGTCAGGAAGCTCAACCCGGTTTGCACGGTGATGATTTCGGCCATGAGTTTGGCGTCTCCGCCCATTTGGCGGGCCAGGGTATAGGCGGAAGAAGCCGTGGGGGCTGCGGCGAACAGCATGGCGATCATGGTCTGCATTTCTGACAGGCCCGTGGCCAGTGCCAGGAAGAAGGTTGCGAGGGGGAAGACCATCATTTTCCCCACCGTCGCAAATACCATTGGGGTCGTGAGCACTTTAATGGAGCCGATCTGTAAGCTGGCGCCTACCGAAAGCAACACGATTGGAAGAGCGGCCTGCCCGAGAATACGGGTCATGTTGTGCACCACAGGAACCTCGCTTCCGATGGCAAAATTACTGATCACCCCGGCACCGACTGCCAGCAACAAAGGGTTCCGTAGGAGATCGCGCAAGATCGCCTGGATAATGCCGCTGCCCTTTTTGTCTGAAGTCATGACAACCATCAGCGAGACAATCGACAGGTTGGTCGCGGGGATCAGTAAGGCCGAGAGCAAGGTCGCCAGCGCCAGCCCTTCGGAGCCAAAAAGCTGTTCAGCCACGGTAAGCGCGATAAAGGTATTGTGCCGGGCAGATCCCTGAAGTACCGAGCTGGCAACTGCACCAGTAGTCGATGACTTGCCCCACAACAGCAACCCAAAAACCACCGCACAGGTAAAACCACCCAAGATAACCAGAGCAAAGGCCCCAATCGGTACCGCGTCGAAATCCGTGGTTGAAGTCTTGTAAAACAGCAGCGAAGGCATCAACACCCAATAGACCAACTTGTCATTGAGACGCCAGAATTCCAGACTGGGAATACCGCCACGCTGCAGGACCTGACCTAGGATAAGCAAACCAAAAATAGGCGCAATTTGTAAAACAGTATCTAGCATGTCGCTCTCGTTATTCATGGATTTCGCACACAACACACCACCCTGCCCTTATGATTTCAGGGCAAGGCACCAGTGTTTCGGGGTGTTAAATCGAAGTGTTGCTTATTAACTGAGGCCCCTAGATCAGTGCAGGTTGAACCTGCCTAATCAAGCGGCGCATGTAGTTTAGTTTCCCGCGTAATAATACCGCCGCGGTTGCCAATCTCTATTGAGCCATAGCGTTGCTTGAAACTCTCAGGCAGCGGGCGATCTCCCGGAAGAGATAACCAAAGGCGCATCAGATGCCGACGCTTGTCTGGCTCTGGCCAATCGATAAAACCAGTACGATCATGTAATTGGGAATGATTATAGACGAACTGCATGTCGCCCGGCTCAAGCTGCATGCCAAAGTGCATTTTTGGATCATTGGCCAGTGCATCAAACATATCCAAGGCTTCTATATGAGCGTCGGTTAGACGCATGGCCCCCTCAAAACGCTGTGCACTATCAATGTATTGGCGTTGATAAAACACGGTCAGGTGACCTTGATGCCAGCTCAGCACCGGGATTTCCATATAGGGTTTGGCACCCTCTGGAATTTCTCCCCGGCGATCAGTTGCGATCGGATCAAACAGTTTTTCAAGCAGGTCCGGGCGCTCCGCCAACATCCGATTATAGATCGAAACCGCCGAGACCAACAAAGACCTGCCGCCTTCTTTGGCGGTACGCAGGCACAACAGACCCACAACATCAGCACTATCAGTGTGAAAGCTTTGGCGTTCGGAGGTTTGATAAATACGGGTATTCGCGTCCTTTGAGCTGGCCCCGGTATCACGCACATGGCCAAGAATATGACCTTGCGCGTTTTGAGATCTTGCTGAGCCAAGATGGGCCCCGATGCCACAAAAGATCGTTGCCGCAAACTCCTGGCTGTAGTTTTCCGTCGGCAGACCGCGCAGGACTTCCACACCCGCCCCGTTCAGGAGCTTGTTCTGCAAGGCTTTCAAATGATCAGCGAAAGCGCCAAGCGGAAAATCTTTCGCCGTGATTTCACCGACATCGCGGCCCAGCGCCAGATAATGGCGGGCGGCCTGTTCCAGATCAGAAATATCCTTTTGGGCGAGCTGTACCAGCCACTTGTCTTCTTGCCCGGCCATATCGGATCCAATCCAGGCCGCCGAACCCGTAATAGGACCGAATTTGGTTCCCGTGATAGGATCACCCTGGGTTAAGGAACCGGGCAAAGGTATTGCCCCGGTATAGCCCCCAAAAACACCTGAAGAAACACCAGAAGAAATAACAGGAGGAACATCCCTATCGGTCATGGCAACACACCTTTATCAAATAAATTATCAATATGATTTAAATGAATTGTTATGAACATTAAAATGATTTAAAATCATACCATGACGTTTGACCCTGCCTTAACCGCCCTGCGTGCCCTGGAAAGCCTGATCAATACCGGGAGTGTTTCTCTTACTGCTGTCGACCTTGGTATCACGCAATCGGCTGTCAGTCGTTCAATTGCGGGCCTAGAGAAAATGGTTGGGTTAACCCTGGTCCGACGCGGCATGCGCCCTCTTGAACTCACCGAAGAAGGTCATGTGGTTGTGGCTCACGCCCAAGACGTCATCCAGACCTTATCATCCCTGGATGATCGCCTGTCAGCCTTGCGACGCAACAAAGCTGGCTCGGTCCAAATAGGATCGTTCGGTGCCAGCGCCTCAACCCGCATCCTACCTCCTCTTCTGATGAACTTTGCCAAACCCTATCCTGCCATATCGGTACACATTACAGAAGCAACCGACGCAGAAACCCTGCAAAGCCTGCAACGCGATCTCATCGACATGGCCGTTCTGGCCGATCCCGGCGAAGACTACGACATCCTCCCTCTCGCCACCGATCAGTTGGTTGCGTTGGTTCCAGACGGTAGCCCATTAGCAAGCCAAGCCAGCTTACGTTCTGATATAAATTCAGGCTTAAACCCAAGAGACTTTTTCGCTACACCTTTTATCATGACCCTGGGAGGCAGTGAGCCAACGATTACATCATGGTTTGGAGATACGATTGGGGACCTCGTCATCAGCCAAAGAGTCCAGCAAACCCACTCAATTCTGGCTCTGGTCCGCGCTGGCCTCGGCAACGCCATCGTCGCCGCACTGTCTTTGCCCGAAGAGACCCAAGGAATAACCCGAATACCCCTCGCACAAGCCACCACCACCAACATCGTCCTGGCACGAAAACCGCTAGAGCCCAGATCAAAAGCCGCCGGATTGTTTTGGAAATTTGTTGAGGGAGAAACAAATAAATATCGAGCTAAGTAAGTATTGCACAAGCCATAACTAACAACTAAAAGTGGTGAACAGATACCATATCCATACCTTAGAATTTAAACCAGTTCAGCAGGTTGTTTCTCCATAGCGCCTGTAATTCATATCGTTCAGGGAAGTTAATGCCACAATTTATTTAGGGGCTGACCCAGATAACTATCTTAGATAGCTCTTAACCCATTGCCTTATCTGAATTAATTGTGCTGACGGGTCACTGTTGTTAAA
>OJFV01000153.1_pt1 | contig 30402 bp, 27 predicted proteins | sample 1594391 | NCBI WGS metagenome assembly OJFV01 (sample SAMN05416856, study PRJEB24817) | seawater metagenome | isolation source: Sea water | place: Canada:Atlantic | collected 2013-11
TACTACAGCAGCTTAAGGTGGTTTGAAGCCTCCTCCTGAAAAGCGGCTCCGAGGGGCCAACAAACCCTCATCTCTCATAAAGTTCTGCCCTCAAAAGAAGACATTCGTGACACACTAACGATCAGCCATTTTTTCGCAATAACGCTTCATGCCTTCCGGATCGTTATAGCGAATGACCGATAGCATTCCTGGTGATGGATTTGTTTCTTCAAGGTTTAGGTTGGAAATATTGCCCCTGACCATCTCAACGCCTTCAAGTGATAGGCCAAATACTTCTCTTGCGGCCTCTAAGCCTAAGCGGTTTTCAACAATATCCTGACCGCCAGAAAAGCCAGAGGAAACAAAGCCTCCATTGCGTCCGGAAGCCCCCCAAGCAACTTTTTGAGATTCCAATAATACGACAGATTTACCTTTGTTTAGCAATTCTAGCGCACAGCTTAATCCTGCTAACCCGGCCCCGACGATGCAAACATCCGTTTCTATTGTTGCGCTAAGGACTGGGAAGTCGGGGTGTTTAATTGCAGTGCGACTATAGAAGGTATCGGGATAAGGCATGGGATTAACTCTGTGGAATAACTCTGGTTATAGGAATGGTCGTATGGGTGTTAGAGCCATTCATCTTTGACGTGGTAATACGCATAGGCTGCTTTTAGATATAACAGGCGCAAAGAGGGCAGCGGGAAGTTTGTATAGGGCCGTGATAAAACAGTACTTAGCTTTGATGTTTTATCTTTTCCTGCGATTTCGTCGGCCAGGGCTTGTCCTGCCCAGCTTGACATAGCAACACCATTGCCGTGATAGGCTAGGGATGCCCAGGCTGTTTTATCTGCGTTTATAGGACCGATGTAGGGGACAAGGTTATTCGCGAGACAAACAAACCCTTGCCAAAAGTGAGTGTGGGTAACGGATGCCCATTCCGGGAAGAGTTTCTCGAAATCTTGCCTTAGTACGCGTTCGGCGTTGATTTTTCCGGCAGAAGAAGCGTCTGTTCCTCCACGTCCTCCAAAAAGAAATCGGCCATCTGGAAGCAAGCGAAAGTAATGCAACAAAATGCGGCTATCATAGACAGGAGTAGTGTTATTCCAACCCTGTCGGGATCGTTCGTCGTCGGTTAAGGGGCGAGTCACAAGAACAGAAGAAAGGGCGGGGAGTAACTTACCTGAGACACTTTTTGAAAGGTCGTCAGCCGTATATCCGTTGGTTGCCATAACGACTTTTTGGGCTTTTAGTGTCCCTTCCGATGTACGGAGGATATGGGCGTTTCCTTGTCGTGACCACTGTGTAACGGCGCTATCTCCGTATATTTTAATTTTTGCTTTACGTAACGTTTCAGCAAGGCCTCTGGCATATCTTAGCGGGTGTAGGCCAAAACCGATGGGGTTATGTAGGCCACCATGAAAATTTCCGGATAACCCCATCTTGGTTAAATCATCAGGCTGTAGAAGTGTGGTTTTATGGCTAAAAGTGGTTTTCAAGAAAGATTGTTCTTCTTGAAGTTCCTTCATTCGATTGGCTTTGTGGGCCAGTGAAATCTCACCTTCTCCTGTGACATCGGCGTCAATATTGTGATCCTTGAGGAAGGAGCGAACAAAAGAAACAGACGCTTTTTGAGTATCAAAAAAGGATTTGGTTTCTCCTAGACCGTAACGCTTTATCATCTGTGAATAACTCAGCTTTGCTGCGCCCATACAGCAGAAGCCACCATTGCGTCCCGAAGCACCCCATCCCGGTTGTGCCGCCTCTAGTATTTTAACATCCATCCCATAGCGTGTTGCAAGATGATAAGCGGTCATCATGCCAGTGTAACCGCTACCGATTATCGCGACATCACATTGGTCGTCAGCGGTTAGTTTTGGAAAATCATCTATCGTCGGTGCGGTATCGCGCCAATAGCTTGGGGCAACAGTAGAGGGGGCAAAAGCGTTGCTGTCGTATAGATATTTCATGTGGATGCTTCGAAAAATCAAAGAGGGAGTTTTTTATACATTCCAGTCTAGCAACTGGTCGTCGTCAAGCTCAAAGTCTAAGTCCAGAATTATTTAAATTGCCTTGCTGCGACATTATGACCGGATAAATAATACGGAAAAATATTGAAATCCATAAAGATGTATGTAAAATACATGTTATGAAGAGTATTGAGTAATTATGGAGAGTCGTCATGCAGTATGTCGTTGTTACAGCCGAGATATTAACAGTATTGTGGTTCACAACTTACATTCTGATGATTAATGGTTTTGTCAAAGAAGGAATTAAAGCCGCTTTTCCAAGGCGTGACCCCTTGACCAACTTTTTCATAGCGAATGCCAAGTGGGCGATTTTTACAGGAATTAGCATCGTCTATGTTGGAACTGGCGTCTACATATTTGATTTATTAGCGTAACTCAATTTGATGCGCCTCAAAAACTATAAAAATCAGGAGTTAGTTATGTTGTTAGATATTGATAGATTGCTCATAAAAGCCCTGACCATCAGCTTGATCTGGGTCTTGGTTCCAATGCCGTTATATATCTGGATGGTTTTGAAGTTTATTGTTTGATTGTGGGGAGTAATTCATTTCATTTCATGCCTGGACGCTTCCCTGAGTAACCAGCGCCTGAAGGTTTGAAGTCTAGGGAGACCCCGCTTGTTTTCGGGATAAACGAGGTAATATGCATTACGCCCACGAACACTGTCTTCAAATAGTTGCACGAGTAATCCCTGACTAAGCTCTTCTTTAATGAGAAATGCGGGGAGGAGGGCAACGCCCAATCCGGTCAAGGCTGCATTGATGATCATGTGAAATTGTTCGAATTTTGGTCCCGCTGCAGGGTTGATATCGTGAGTGTCTTTGCTTTTTAGCCATTCCTGCCAAGCATATGGTCTGGATCTTAGTTGCAAAAGGGTATGGTGGCGTAAGTCTTCTGGTTTTTTTATTTCCTGTCGGTCATTAAATATATTTGGACTACACACAGGGATCATTTCTTCGCCCATAAGCTTGTCAGAAATTGTCCCCGGCCAGTTACTGTCGCCAAAATAAATTGCAGCATCTATATCTTCACTCTCAAAATTAAAAGCCTCAATGCGCGTCACCAGATTAACATTGATTTCTGGGTGCTGAGAGGTAAAACGCCCCAGACGCGGTATAAGCCATCGACTGCCAAAGGTTGGTAAGCAAGCCAAGAGCAATTCACCGCCAACACCTTGGTAGGCTAGAAGGTTAAGAGTGGCTGCTTTGAGTTGATCGAGCCCTTTGCGAACTTCCAGGACATAACTTGCCCCTGCTTCGGTCAGGACCAACCTTTGCCGAACTCTCTCAAAAAGACGAATACCAAGCTCATCTTCTAGTTGGCGGATCTGACGGCTGACGGCACTCTGGGTTACGTTTAGCTCTTCAGCGGCTTTCGTAAAGCTCATGTGCCGTGCGGAGGATTCGAAGGTTCTAAGAGCGGTAAGGGAGGGAACGTAACGGTATATCACGATATAAAAGCTCTAAAATTGTGAAAATATGAAGCTCTCGCAGCTTATAAGCTATTTCCAAAGAAGTCATGAGTTTAATGAATGATGTTTGTAAAATATATCGTTAGCCTTTAGCGCGCTTGAGAGGGAGAATAACGATAATAATTAAATCTGGTTACGGGTGTCCGGGGTTTGAAACGAGCCTACATGTGAGTTGAGAAAACATAAGGCCACAAGGCCATAAAACAGAAAGATACTGAAATGTCTGCATCAGCAAAATTGGGAAAATTTGTTTGGGAAGATCCATTTCTTATGGATGAACAGCTAAGTGAAGAAGAGCGCATGATCCGTGATAGCGCCCGTGCTTATGCTCAAGATAAGTTGATGCCGCGGATTATTGAGGCCAACCGTAATGAAGTCTTTGATCGCGAGATCATGCGTGAAATGGGTGAGCTTGGTTTTCTTGGTGCGACAATTGATGGTTACGGCTGTGCGGGTATTAACTATACAAGCTACGGACTTATCGCCCGAGAGATTGAACGTGTAGACAGCGGTTATCGTTCTGCAATGTCGGTTCAGTCTTCGTTGGTTATGCATCCTATTTATGCTTATGGCTCAGAAGAGCAAAAACAAAAATATCTGCCAAAACTTGCAACTGGTGAATATGTTGGGTGTTTTGGTCTCACTGAGCCTGACGCTGGATCGGACCCGGGGAGCATGAAAACACGTGCGCGCAAGGTTGAAGGTGGATATGAGATCTCTGGCGCCAAGATGTGGATTACCAACTCTCCGATCGCAGATGTCATTGTTGTCTGGGCCAAAAATGACGAAGGAATTATCCGAGGTTTTGTGCTCGAACGTGGCATGAAAGGCCTGACAACACCAAAAATTGAAGGAAAATTCAGTCTTCGTGCTTCGGTAACGGGCGAGATTGTTATGGATCAGGTCTTTGTTCCTGATGAAAACATGTTCCCGGAAGTAACGGGTCTTAAAGGCCCGTTCGGTTGCTTGAACCGGGCTCGGTATGGGATTGCCTGGGGTGCCTTGGGCGCGGCCGAATTTTGTTGGCATGCAGGGCGTCAGTACACTCTTGATCGCAAACAGTTCGATCGACCGTTAGCGCAAACTCAACTGGTTCAGAAAAAGTTAGCTGACATGCAGACAGAAATCTCATTGGGTCTTCAGGGATGTCTTCGTGCGGGGCGTCTTTTCGACGAAGGCAAGATTGCTCCTGAGTTGATTTCTATGATCAAGCGTAACTCATGTGGTAAGTCGCTGGATATCGCACGTATGGCGCGGGATATGCACGGTGGAAATGGTGTTTCGGATGAGTTCCATGTCATTCGCCATGTCATGAACCTTGAGGCTGTAAATACTTATGAGGGAACTCATGATGTCCACGCTTTGATCTTGGGGCGGGCTCAGACTGGTCTCCAGGCGTTTATGTAGTTCTGTTGATCCAATCGTGGAGAGAAACATTGAGTGAAGCTCCAGATAGCGAAAAAGACGATGCTCCTCTTGAGGGAGTGCGGGTCCTTGATCTTTCACGTGTCCTAGCCGGTCCCTGGGTTGGTCAATCATTGGCTGATTTGGGATGTGATGTGATCAAGGTAGAGCGTCCAGGCTGCGGGGATGATACTCGCGCCTGGGGGCCTCCTTTTGTTAAAGACCCCAGTGGTAATAACACTGGGGAATCAGCTTATTATATGGCCGCAAACAGGGGGAAACGTTCTCTTGCGGTTGATATGACAAAACCTGAAGGCCAAGAACTGCTCCGCAAATTAGTGAAAAGTTGCGATATAGTTGTCGAAAACTTTAAAGTAGGAGGCCTGAAGAAATATGGCCTTGATTACGACAGTCTATCAGCCATAAATCCAAAGCTAATTTATTGCTCCATTACGGGCTTTGGCCAACAAGGACCTTATGCTGATAAAGCTGGTTATGATTTGATGATCCAGGGTATGGGTGGGTTGATGAGTATAACTGGAGAGGCGGATCGGCAACCAATGAAAGTTGGTGTTGCAGTGGTTGACCTCTTTAGCGGTATGTACGGTTTATCTGCAATTTTGGCGGCGCTTTATAAGTGTGAAAGAACTGGCCGGGGCGACCATATTGATATTGCATTGATGGATTGTCAGACAGCAATGTTGGCAAATCAGGCCACAAACTATCTGGTCTCAGACAAGGTGCCCCATCGAAGGGGAAATGCGCATCCTAACATTTCTCCCTATGAAGCATTCCAAACATCAGATGGTTACATGATCCTTGCCGTTGGCAATGATCGCCAGTTTGGAGAGTTTTGTCGTATTGCTGGCTGCCCGTCACTAGCTGAGGATGCTCTGTTTTTGACAAATACCCTACGAGTTGAAAATCGGGAACTATTGGTGCCGAAAGTGGCCTCTGTTTTGCGGGAGCAAACAACGGGTTATTGGATTGATACGTTGGGCGCAGCCAAGGTTCCTTGCGGGCCAATAAATGATATTTCTCAAGTGTTTGCAGATCCTCATGTTCGGCAACGGGGGATATTGAAAGAGTATGTTCACCCGAGTGGCGTTACTCAGGAGTTGGTCTCGACCCCTATCAGGTATGCCAAATCAAAATCTGGTGCCGAATTGCCACCACCCATGCTTGGACAGCACACGGATGAGATCTTGAGAGATATTCTTGGGACAGATGACAATGAAATCGCAAAGCTTCGCAATCTAGGTGCGGTTGCTTGAGGCAATAGGTTGAATAGGAAAAATGATGACTAAAGTAAGTGAGCGTTCTGGTGGAGAAATCCTCGCCCAAGGCCTTAAATCTCACGGGGTGGATACGGTGTTTTGTGTTCCGGGGGAGAGTTATCTTGCCGTGTTGGACGGTCTTTACGACCTTCGAGACGATATAAATGTCGTGACCTGCCGACAAGAAGGTGGTGCTTCTTATATGGCGGAAGCTTATGGAAAACTCAAAGGGGCACCGGGTATTTGTTTTGTTACACGGGGACCTGGGGCAACCAATGCTTCAATTGGGGTTCACACTGCTTTCCAGGATTCAACCCCGATGATCCTCTTTATTGGTCAAGTTGCGCGCCATCAGGAAGACCGTGAGGCCTTTCAGGAAATTGACTATCGCCGCATGTATGGGGAAATGGCGAAGTGGGTTGCTCAAATCGAAACTGCTGATCGTATTCCGGAATATCTAAACAGAGCCTTTCATACGGCAACTTCTGGCCGACCAGGACCTGTCGTTCTGGCTTTACCCGAAGACATGTTGACTGAGATGGCATCGGTTGCCGATACACCGTGTTATAAAAAGGTCGCTTCTGCACCGCGTCCTGAAGATATGGCGCAGTTTAGAGCACTGTTATCAGAGGCACAGAACCCATTGCTCCTTATTGGGGGAGGCGGTTGGAGTGTTGAGGCCAGTCAAAATATTACGCGGTTTGCTGAAGATAATCATCTGCCTGTCGCCTGTGCTTTTAGGCGTCAGGATGCCTTTGATAATCATCATGAACTCTATATAGGTGAGGTTGGCATCGGGCCAAATCCCACACTTGCAGAGCGCGTAAAGAGCGCTGACCTGTTAATCGCCGTTGGGCCGCGTCTTGGCGAGATGACAACCAGCGGGTATTCCTTGCTTGATAGCCCCAATACTCAGCAAAAATTAGTGCATATCCTGCCCGGTGCAGAAGAGTTGAACCGGGTTTATAATTCTGAACTTGCTATTCAAAGTGATTTGACCGCTTTTACCAAAGCAGCAGCTAATTTAAAGCCTGTTGTTGATCCTGTGTGGAGAGAAGCAGTTGCTTTGGCCCGATTGAGTTATCTAGAGTTTATGGAGGTAGAATTGGGAATTAAAGATTTCCCGATGCATAAAATAAGCTCTTATTTGAGAGGAAATCTGCCTTCTGATGCGATCATAACAAATGGTGCAGGTAACTATACTGTTTGGGGGCAAAGGTTCTACCAATTCACTTCTTATCCGAGCCAGCTGGCGCCGACTTCTGGGGCTATGGGGTATGGTGTTCCCGCAGGGGTCGGTGCAAAAATTGCTGAACCTGATCGAACGGTTGTTACTTTTGCTGGTGATGGCTGTTTTATGATGAACGGTCAGGAAATTGCGACCGCCGTTCAGTATGGTGCTAATGTGATCATTATTGTCGTCGATAACGGCTGTTTTGGTACAATACGAATGCATCAAGAACGTGAGTATCCAGATCGTGTTATCTCAACCCGGCTTAACAATCCTGACTTTGCAGCGCTTGCCCGTGCTTATGGAGCGTATGGTGAAACAGTTGATAATGCTGATCAGTTTCCTGGAGCATTTGAACGCGCAAAAGAAAGCGGTCAGCCCGCTTTGATCCACATGAAAGTTCCTAATATCTGGGAGTAATATTACTTCCAGCATGCCCCATGCTATGCCACGGGCTGTTCAACCCGGACGAATAGCCCGTACTTGGATGCTTTCCTAATTTAAAAGGCCAAATTTAAAAGGGTCTAATTTAAAAGGGAGGGCATTCTTTCCCAGACTTAAGCCGTCCTCTTCTTGAGGGCGGTTTTTTTTGAGAAATTACTCAATAAAAAAGGGCACCTAATAAGGCGCCCTTCTATTTCGTGCTATCGATCAATTTAATGATCGATGCATGACATTATTCTGCAACCGCGATTGAAGAAACTGCCATTTTGCCGTTACGGCCACGTTCTAGTTCGAATTCAACGCGCTGACCTTCGTTCAGACCTTGCAGGCCTGCACGTTCAACTGCAGAAATGTGAACGAAAGCATCGTCTCCACCGGCATCAGGCTCGATAAAGCCGAAACCTTTAGTGGAGTTAAACCATTTTACTACGCCAGTCGCCATTTAAAGAGACTCCTAATTTACTTATCTTGAGTAACGACCCCGAGGGATCGTGGGTAAATAGTTCGGCAAGGCCGGGAATCTTCTTTAGTGACCAGTGTAGGGCAGGCAGAGGAGGCCGGGACTTTTAAAACCATAATTGCTTTATCTACGAATCTCTGGAAAAGTCAAGCAGAAACAGCATTTTGAATTATTGAAATTCAAAAATACGCCTTGTTCTCATGTAGAAATAATCTATTAAAATCCTATCGATCATAAGAAAATAATAGAGATCTTTCTGAAAATGTAACAATTTATCAGAAACAAAATGAAAATTAGTAACAATTCTCATTTCATAAAGCTTTAATGGGTCACGGTACTAGAGAGACGCTTTATTTTTAATGTTCTACTTCTTATATGGATTGTCTGAATGTGTGTCAGTTATGAAAAATACCTGATTTAAGCGCATTCATATAATCCAAAGTCTCTTATGAACCCTTTTAAGGTAAAAAAACCGGTAAGGCAATAGAAGGTATCCCTACTTTCGTACAGGTAAATGATTTTCAAGAAAAACATGCAAAACGTTTGGTCGAGAGCTTTAAGTTAGTTGCAGGCCGCGATCTTGTCATACCTTCATTTAGTTCAACCCAAAGTGAAAGCTCATTAGGCAAGCAGCTGTTCGATGCTCCGTTTGTTGTTGTCTCTCATAATGGAGGGCCAGATCCAAAGCTCAATTATGATATTCAAGTGGCTTTAGATCTATGGGAAATGGGTTGGTGGTATTACAAAGGCTTTATCGACGGCTATGAGGGGATAAGAATCTCCAGTACTGGACGGCGATTTAAGATTAACAGCGCAATTATTGGGGCCGTTCCTGCAATTGGTACAGATGGAGAAAGTTAAGCAGCAATTTTTTCTAATTGGAAATTCCTTGATTGAAAATATGGCGTAATTAGTCGATTAAGTGTCGGTATCGTATAGAAAATAATAATTATAAATTTTATGGTTTAATGTGAAAATTAATTAAGCTGTTGTAACTAGGCACTATTATAAAGATTTGTGATGTATATAAAGAAATCTTTATCTCGTTGACCAAATAAAGATTTCTTTATATAGTGAGTTCCGACGTGATGGTCAGAGATTTGAATGCGTAAATTTTAGATCTCTTGATATGTAAGACAACAAAATCGCCTTGAAACTACAGGGTAAGAGAAGGAGGGCAGTATGCAATTTAAAGTGTATAGTGCAGAACCGCAGCTTAAGAAGGCAACACCTCAGCGAAATTTACAGCGCATTGTGCTTGTTGTCCTTCCTGGTACTGCTTCTCTTGATACAAGCTTAACGATACAAGCATTAAAAAGTGCAAATGCTGTGGCTGGTTATACGGCTTTCCATTGGCGTATAGCGACCCTCGACGGACAAGCCGTTGACTTAGAAGACGGTTTTATTCTTCACCCTCAAATGGTTGTAGGGGAAGATGAGGCGGTTGATCTCGCTCTTGTGTTCGGTGAGTGGGGGGTCGCAACGGGACAATCAGTGACTTTTTCAAACTGGTTGAGAAGACTTGATCGTCAAGGTGTCTATATTGGAGCCATTGGCGGTGCTTGTTACGAATTGGCAAATGCGGGCCTATTAAGTGGTTACCAGTGTGCGGTGCCATGGGCCTATCACGATAGTTTTAAAGAATTGTATCCCTCTGTGGATATAAGAGATGCGTTATTCTCTTGGGATCGTAAGCGCATCACCTGCACCGGACGTGCAGCATGCCTTGATATGGTTCTCAATGTTATAGAGCATCAATGCGGAACGGATGTCGCTGGACAAGTCGCTGAAGCATTTAATTATGAGGTCCGCGGAGGCGCTTCTATACCTTTGCGTCAACGCAATCTGTCTCTCCAGAAAATGTCAGGCAAGTTGGCTGAAGCTGTCCGGATCATGGAAGAGAACCTAGAAGTCTTATTGACCTCCGAAGAAATTGCCGGTGAAATCGGAAGTTCTAAAAGGCAAATTGAACGATTATTCGCGCGCCATCTTAGTTGCAGCCCAAAGCGTTATTACAAACGCTTGAGGCTAAAACGGGCTCGCTCTTTATTGCGTCAAACAGCTCTCCCTGTAAGTGAAGTCGCGGTTGCTTGTGGATTCACTTCCTTTTCATACTTTTCAAGAGCTTACAGAGGCTATTTTGGCTCTACGCCAAGGGAAGACAGGATTGCCCGTGTCGGGTAAAAGTCTTAATTAAAAACTTTGACCTCAAGCACCTAGTCTCACAAAATGTTTTAACCCAAATGGGGTGAGGACAGTATTGAGAGACTAGAAATTATGACAGATCCTTTCGAAATAACTTCAGCCAGCAAAATAGGTGTTATTGGCCTTGGTAATATGGGTCAGCATATGGCATCTCGTTTGAAGGCGAGCGGAGCTCAGGTATTTATTCACACTCGAACCCGTAACAAAGCCAATGATCTCGAACAGCAAGGTCTTGTGTATTGTTCTTCTTCTTCTGATCTCGCACGAAAAGTTGGTTCAGGCACGATCATTATCTGTGTACCCGATACTCCTTCTGTTGAGGCCGTAATTGTGGGCGAGAATGGAATTTTAGCTGCACTTGCGTCAGGTGCACTTGTGATCGATATGGGGACGACCCAGGTGATGAATACCCGTGTTCTTGCCGAATTGATTTCAGAGAGGGAATCTGATTTTCTTGACGCGCCTGTTAGCGGCGGTGCTGTCGGCGCTGAGCAAGGTACTCTTTCTATTATGGTGGGGGGAAAGGCTGATGTGTTTAAGCGTGCCCGGCCAATTTTTGAAGTATTGGGGAAAAATATCAACCACATTGGGGATGTTGGCACCGGGCAGGTTGCGAAGTCTGCCAATCAAATGATTGTGGCCATGACGATAGATGCTGTAGCTGAGGCTCTGGTTTTAGCGAGCGCCGCGGGCGCAGATCCTGCAAAGGTTCGCAATGCCTTAATAGGTGGATTTGCCGATAGCCGTATTCTCGACCTGCATGGTCATCGGATGATAGAACGGACTTTTGATCCTGGTGCGCGTGCAAGTGTTCAGCTCAAAGATGTTAATCAAGCTTTAGAGTTGGCGCAGTATTGTGGGGCTCAGCTCCCTGGTTTGGAAAAAAATCAAACGCTGTGGCAAAATATGGTTGATGCGGATATGGGTGATCTGGATCAGTCTGGATTTATCTGCTCTATTGAAAGCTTGGTCGAAAAAGATAAGGAAAACAAATGATCCGCTTTGCTGCCAATTTAAGTATGCTTTTTGAGGAAGTTCCTTTTCTCGACCGTTTCAAGGAAGCCAAATTATCCGGCTTTGAAGGGGTGGAGTTCTTGTTCCCGTATGAATATTCCAAAGTGGAACTACTTGAAAAACTCGACGCTGAAGGCTTAACGCAAGTCTTGTTTAACCTCCCCCCAGGAAATTGGGAAAAGGGCGAACGGGGGCTTGCCGCTTTACCGGGAAGAGAAAGCGAATTTCAGCATAGTGTGGAGCACGCTTTGGAATATGCCGAACACTTGGGGTGTAAAAGGCTTCACGTCATGGCAGGAATATGCCCAGAAGGAGAGCAGATTGAGCTTTGTTTCGAAGTGTATCTCAATAATTTGGCCTACGCCTGTGAACAAGCAAGCTCTGCCGGCATTACGATTTTGATCGAGCCTATAAATACGAGGTCTTTCCCGGGGTATCTTCTTTCGCACCAAGCGCAAGCCAGAAAAGTGATTGACCATCTCGCGATGCCAAACCTCAAACTGCAAATGGATTTTTATCATGCCCAGATTATGGAGGGAGATTTAACAACTCTTATCCGGCATCAGATGAATTATGTTGGCCATATCCAAATTGCGGGAGTTCCTGATCGTCATGAACCTTCTGATGGCGAAATTAATTATGATTGGATTTTTTCTGAGTTAGCTCAGACATCCTACGACGGTTGGATCGGGTGTGAGTATAGCCCTAAACAAGACACAGTTTCCGGCTTGAAGTGGTTAGAAAAGGCGCAGAGCCATTTTCTTAACTTGAAAACCTGATCTAATTTGTCGCTTCATCCTGCCCTATTGTATTTCTTTAGGTATGGCTATACATATATACTAGATACTACTTTAGCTCGTTCCCCTAATTGAAGGCACTTGATTCGGCATGCGATTAACCACTTACACCGACTACTCTTTGCGTGTTTTGATTTATGTTGGTTTGAAAGGTGAGGAACTCACAACAATCACTGAAATATCAGATAGATATAATATTTCCCGTAATCATTTGATGAAGGTTGTGAACCAGCTATCTCAAGATGGATATCTTAATACTATTCGAGGTAAAAACGGGGGTATGACCCTCGCACGTCCATCCGTTGATATTAATCTGGGTGATGTTGTCCGAGATATGGAAGATAACCTGGATATTGTTGAGTGTTTCGATAAGGAAAAAGGCTGCTGTCAGATTGATGGTTACTGTCGGCTTCAAGGAATTTTGGAAGAAGCAGTCATTGCCTTTTTTGATGTACTTTCAAAGTACACTCTGGAAGATTTAATGGTAAATCGATCCGGTTTGCAAAAAGCACTGAGCCTAAATTTTATGTGATTTTTAAAATGATGAGCAGGCGCCAATTTGGCACCTGCTTTATAATGTGACTATTAACCCTTCGCTTGTTTTTGTCTCGCCATGAGATACAGCATCTCAAACGCCATTGTCGCGCCTGCGAGGGCTGTGATCTCGCCGACATCGTAGGCAGGCGAGACTTCGACAACATCAGCCCCGACGATATTCAGCCCTTCTAGGCCCCGTAAAATTGTGAGGGTTTGGTGCGGGGTGAGGCCGCCAGTGACAGGAGTTCCTGTTCCTGGTGCAAAGGCAGGATCGAGACTGTCTATATCAAAAGTTAAATAAGCTTTTCTATCGCCTACGATACGTCTAATTTCAGAAACAACGGCTTCTGGACCATTTTCGTGAACCCAGGGGGCGTTAATAATATTAAAGCCATGGGTTTTGTCATTGTGGGTCCTGATGCCAACCTGAGCAGAGCTTGCTGGATCAATGATACCTTGCCTAGCAGCATGATAGAACATGGTGCCATGATCTATACGTTGTTGGTCTTCTTCCCAAGTATCAGAGTGGGCATCAATCTGGATTAAGGCCAGTTGTCCATGTTTTTCAGCATGAGCTTTGAGAATGGGGTAGGTGACAAAGTGATCCCCGCCCAGAGTGAGCATGGCTGTGTTTGTATCCAGGATCGACTTGGCATGTGCTTCAATAGCTTCTGGAACGGTCATTGGCTGACCGGGGTCGAAAACAAGATCTCCGTAATCTGCAACGGCCAGAACATCAAATACGTCGAGCCCTGATGGGAAGTGTGGTGCCCAGGCCAAATTAACAGAAGCGTTACGAACGGCTCTGGGGCCAAGTCGGGTTCCTGATCTACCCGTTACCGAGCAATCGTATGAAATACCGGAAATGGCAACGTCTGCATCGGTTAGGTCTCGGGTATATTTGCGACGCATAAAGGACGTTGCGCCAGAGTACATCGGCTCTACTTCTGTACCGAGAAGACTTGTTGCTGTGAAGGCGTGATCGCCTTCGGAGTTTATTCCAGAAATATCGGTCATTGTTTGTTTCCAGATTGATCCAGGTTGCTTTTTAAATTCTGTTGGTTAGGTCTCGTGTTTTTCATAGCATGTACAAATTTATTGTTTCAGCGGTCAGGTTTTTAAAGTCATTTGAAATTGTTCTAATATTCCAAGATTGAGATGACAGGAATATCCAGTGGTGACATTTATTCGAGCTCTTTACTCTAGAAAGACGGCGGTGTCGCGGCACTAACAACTTCGCACTCTTCATCGCCAGGATTGCGAAAACGGTGTGGAATTTCTGCGTTAAAGTAATAGGCCTCGCCAGCGCCAAGGACCCTCACTTCACTACCCACGGTTATTTCGAGTTGACCGCGAATGATTACCCCAGCTTCTTCCCCCTCTTGAACAATCATCTTTTCGCCAGTGGCTGCATGCGGGGGATATTTTTCATGGAGGACCCGCATTTTTCGGTCTTTTTTTGCAGCGCCAACCAGGCGAACCGACATGGTGCCATCCGACATTTCAACGAGTTCGTCTTTGCTGAAGAATATCTTTTCTTCTTCTTTTTCGGCTTCCATCGAAAAAAACTCGATCATTGTAATCGGAAAGCCGGAGAGGACCTTGTTCATGGAATCGATTGAGGGGCTGACCCGATCTTGTTCGATCATAGAGATTGCACTGTTGGTTACTCCAGCCCGTCGGGCTAGTTCTCGTTGCGATAGGCCGTGCATAGCACGTAGCGCTTTTAAACGTTTTCCAACACTCGTTGACATCTCTTGGGTTTCACCTCTTGTAGTTTGAATTTCGTTCAATTTAGAAATGTCCTCAAAGCATATCGCGTAAACGATAATATGCCATGGCAAGAACAAGGGCAGGGGTTCTTAAAATATTGCCCCCCGGGAAGGATCTGTGCGGTATTTTACTAAACACATCAAAGCGTTCTTCAGAGCCGGCGATTGATTCTGCGATCAATTTTCCAGCGAGCCCAGTCAAAACGACACCATGACCTGAAAAGCCGTGGGCAAAGTATGTCGTGGGGCCAAGTTTTCCGAAATGTGGAAGGCGGTTGACGGTGATGGCAACATTACCACCCCAGGCGTAATCAATCTTTTTGTTTGTCAGTTGGGGGAAGTATTGCAGCATGGTTTTTTGCATGATCTTGCCGATATCAGCGGGGTCTTTTGCCGAGTAATTAACCTCGCCACCAAACAACATGCGGCGATCTCCGGAAAGCCGGAAGTAATTTAAAACAAAGAGAATGTCAGCAACTGCGGCATTGTCAGAAATCAAATTGTTTGCTTCGTCTTCTGAAAGGGGTTCTGTGGCGAGTATGTATGTGCCGACCGGCATAATCTTGTTGTCAATTTTCTTTTCTAAGCCATCGAGGTACGCATTTGCACAAAGGGCCACGTGCTTGCACCTAACTGTCCCTTTATCGGTGTGAACCTTTGGGGTCTTGCCGTGGTCAATTTTGGTAACTCTGCTATGCTCATGGATAGTTGTGCCGGCTTTTTCAGCTGCACTGGCTAATCCAAGGGTATAGTTTAGGGGATGTAAGTGCCCACCATTTGGATCGTGCATGCCCGAAAGATATTTTTCACTACCGATCTTGCTTCTGATTTCTTCTTTGCTGAGTAGCTTGCAGCCCCGATAACCTGCACTCTCCAGATCTTCTAGGTATTCTTCTAGTTCAGCAACATGGCGCGTTTTTGTGCTGACGTGATAATGGCCATGAGCAAGGTCGCATTGTATTTCGTGTTTATTGATCTGTTCTTTAGCGAGAGACATAGCCTCTTCGCCCATTGTCCACAACTTTTGTGCATCGTCTTTTCCAACCATCTTTTTTATGTCGTGATATGATTGGTTGTAGCCGATGATCATTTGGCCCCCGCTGCGCCCGGATGCACCCCACGATATCTTACTGGCTTCGAGCAAAATAACTTTATAGCCGCGTTCTGCCAAGTGGAGGGCGGCTGAAGTGCCGGTCATGCCACCACCAATAACGCAGACATCGCAATCATGATCACCCTGTAATTCAGGGTGATCTGGCCACGGGTTCATGCTCTCAGTGTAATAAGAAGGGGTGTAATAAGTGGGAGTGTCGTCTTGAGTGTTCATCTCAAACTGTCCTCAAGTACCAGTCGAATTCAACAGGAGAGATGTAGCTATTAAATCTTTCGCGTTCGGTTTTGCGGCATGTGCTAAACACATTGCAAAATTCTTTACCAAGGTATTTAGGTAAGATCTCTGCGTTTTCGAAAGCATCAATGGCATCAGGCCAAATATTGGGAAGGGTGGCATCTTTTTCTTTGTATGCATTACCGGTGATGCGGGGGCCTGGATCGATTTTGTTTTCTAACCCATATAGCATACCAGCAAGTACTGCAGACATGACAAGGTGTGGACTTGCATCGGCGCCGGCGACCCTGTGTTCAATGCGGGTGGCTGCAGGGTGACCTGCAGGAATGCGTAGGGCGACTGTTCTGTTGTTAATGCCCCAGCAAGGTGTATGTGGTGCATAAGATCCCAGCTGAAAGCGACGGTAAGAGTTTGCGTTTGGAGCGAGCAAAGCCATTGATTCTTTCATGGTTTCACAAAGGCCACCCATGGCCCATTTTATCTCCTCGCTAAGGCGCTCTTCTTCATTTGTCCCCTTGCCTTGGAAGATGTTTTTTCCATCTTCATCAAGTAGGCTTACATGAATATGTGTGCCGTTACCTGATTCTTCTGTGTAAGGTTTCGCCATAAAAGTGGCTTCCATGCCATGACGCTGGGCGACATGCTTAACCAGTCTTTTAAGCAAAATGGCTTGGTCACAAGCGAGAAGGGGGTCGTCAACGTGGTGAAGGTTAACCTCATATTGCCCGGGCGCATATTCTGCAACCATAGTATCAGCCGGAATGCCTTGTGCTTTTGCCATTGATGCAACTTCATCAAGGAAGTCATCAAAATCATATAGCTCGTCTATGCCATATACTGCAGGCGCCGAGTGGCGAAGCCCCGAAATGGGAGAGACCGGAGGCTGAGGGTAACCTGCTGCGGTTCTTTCCTTATCTATAAGGTAGAATTCAAGCTCAACCGCGGTTACTGGCTTTAGTCCCATCGCGGTAAAGCGATCAATGATGCCTTTGAGGACATGGCGCGGATCTGCAAAAAAGGGGGTTTCGTCTTCTTCGTGCATGGTAAGAAGAATCTGGGCTAACCCTTTTCTATGCCATGGAACGGGCTTTAACGTACCGGGAACGGCATGGCAGACGCGATCTGCATCGCCATCTGTCCAGACCAGTCCCGCACCTTCAACGTTCGCACCTGATGTATCCAGGCAAAATAGGGAGCCAGGAAGCAAAATGCCTTCTTCATAAACAGAGGCGAGTTTATCCCGTGTAATGCGTTTTCCTCTTAAGATTCCGTTTCCATCAGCGATAAGGAGTTCTATGAGCCCAATCTCAGGGTGAGCCTCAAGAAATATAGAGTGTTCAGAATTGTGATCAGTCGTGTTTTTCATAATATTTAACGCCTATGGGAACGATAATTTCCAAATTATGCACACTTTTAGCATCTATTTGTCAAGCTTTGTCCAAAAAAAAGAACTCTTTTGGAGGTTTTGTTGTTTGGTAACGAAAGTGATCGATATTTTTTACTATACATAAGTTATTAATAATATTAAAAATAATGCATATTTTTGAAGAAATATTACTTAAAAATGAATTTTCTTGTTCTCTTTTTTGTAAATGCGAACTAGTATTTTGTTCAGAATAACGATCAATGTTTAATCGGACTGTTTGTAAGATGAGTACAGGTAAAGCCTTTATTGGGATCTCCACATGTCGTATGCCAAAGAATGGTAATGAGTATGACAGTGTGAGCCGTTATTATTCAGAAGCGGCAGCAAATGTTGCTGACGTTATCCCTTTGGCAATTCCTGCTTTGGGCGATCAGCTAGATAGTGATGCTCTTTTGGATGGATTGGACGGAATACTCTTTACAGGTAGTCCCTCAAATGTTGAACCTCATCACTATCGTGGCGAGCCTAGCGAAGACGGGACGCAACATGACCCCGCACGGGATGCAACTACATTACCCCTAATAAAAAAAGTATTGGATAGAGGCATTCCGATGCTGGCCATTTGTCGGGGCTATCAGGAATTGAACGTAGTTCTGGGCGGAACCCTTTATCAAAAGGTCCAGGATCAACCTGATAAAATGGATCATAGGGCTGACATGACAGGCTCTATAAGTGATCGATTTGCTTTGGCGCATGAAGTGGATCTGGTTTCGGGTGGTATTTTGTCTGGTTTAGTGTCTGGCCAAAAAGTTCTTGTGAACTCAGTACATTCTCAAGGTATTGATCATTTAGGAGAGGGGCTGGCTGTGGAGGCCTATGCCCCAGATGGGCTGGTCGAAGCCGTCAGTGTTTCTGGGGCTTCTGCATTTGCGCTGGCAGTGCAGTGGCACCCTGAATGGAACGCCAGTGATAACGAACTTTCCAATGCAATTTTTAAAGCCTTTGGAGATGCTTGCCGAGAACGGGCGAACCGAAGGTAAGTAACTCTAAAAGCAATTTAATAGGTGATTTATGACGTTTGAGGAATTAGAAAAGTGGTGTAGTGATCGCCGTATTACGGAAGTCGAGTGCATGATACCGGATATCTCAGGTGTACCGCGCGGCAAGATCCTACCTACAGAAAAATTCCTTCGCGGGATAGGAAGTAACGGACACCGTCTTCCTGAAAGCATTTTTATTCAAACCATTACAGGTGAGTGGCCTGAAGAGGATACGTGGGTGGATATCGTTGATCATGATGTCATCCTTGAAGTTGATACTTCGTCAATCCGTCCGGTGCCTTGGTATAAAGAACCAACGGCGCAAGTCATATGTGATTGTGTGTATCCCGATGGTAAACCTGTAGATATCTATTCTCGCCAGATACTACACACCGTGCTTAGTCTATATGAAGAAAAAGGTTGGAAGCCAGTAATCGCGCCAGAGCTTGAATTTTATCTTGTGCAAAAGAATACTGACCCGGATCTACCTCTTAAGCCGCCGATTGGTAAAAATGGACGTCCAGAAACAGCGCGGCAGTGTTATGGCATTGATGCCGTCAATGAGTTCGACCCTGTATTTGAGGATGTGTATGATTATTGTGAAGCGCAAGGTCTGGATATTGATACCCTCAACCATGAAGCCGGAGCTGCCCAGATAGAGATCAATTTTCTGCATGGTGATCCGCTTTCACTTGCAGATCAGGTGTTCTTGTTTAAGCGTACGGTACGTCAAACGGCGTTATCTCACGACATTTATGCAACTTTCATGGCCAAACCCATGGCAGATGAACCCGGTAGTTCGATGCATATTCACCACTCTGTCGTCGATGCAAAAACAGGCGATAATATATTTAGTGATGCTGAAGGGAATGCAACGGGACTCTTTGAAAACTTTATTGCTGGATTACAGCGATATTCCAGTGCAGCGATGCCATTTTTTGCACCCAACGTAAACTCCTACCGCAGATTTGGATATGATGAGTCCCCGATTAATACGCATTGGGGAGTGGATAATCGTAGCTGTGGCTTTAGAGTGCCAAATTCTAGCCCAAACAGCCGTCGTGTAGAGAACCGTCTTTGTGGATCTGATGTAAATCCATACCTTGCTATCGCAGGAAGCTTACTGTGCGGCTACTTGGGAATGACCCAAGGACTAAAGGCTGAGCCTGAAACGACGGGTAGTGCTTATGATCTTCCGAGAGGACTTCCACTCTACTTATCTGACGCAATTGTATCCCTGCTGGCTTGCAAGCCAATTAAAGATATTCTCGGCGATCGTTTCGTAGAAGCACTCTGTGCGACCAAAGAAGTCGAATACAATAACTACCATCAAGTTATCAGTTCGTGGGAACGCGAACATCTGTTGTTAAATGTCTAAGGCCAACATTTTTCGAAATTTTGGCAGTTAAGAGGCTGTTATGAATCATATAAATAAAAGTACAGAATATTGGCAGGATCTTGATCGGGAGCACCATCTGCACCCCTTTACGGATACAAAAAGCCTCAATGAAAAAGGCACTCGTGTCATTACCAAGGCTGACGGTATTTACCTTTGGGATTCCGAAGGAAATCGGGTCATTGACGGCATGGCTGGTCTTTGGTGTGTAAATATTGGCTACGGTCGCAAAGAATTGGTTGATGCAGCTCAACGTCAGATGATGGAGTTGCCTTATTACAATACCTTCTTTCAGACAACCAATGTACCAGCAACAGAGCTAGCTCAGCTCCTTGCGGAGGTAACTCCGGAAGGGTTAAACAGGGTTTTCTTTGCGAACTCCGGCTCTGAAGCTGTTGATACTATTATCCGTCTCGTGCGCCGTTACTGGCAAGTGGAAGGTCAGCCCGAACGCAATGTGATCATCAGCCGTAATAATGCCTATCATGGTAGTACGGTTGCTGGGGCATCACTTGGTGGTATGGACCCAATGCACGAGCAAAGCGGTCTGATGATGCCGGGTATCGAACACATTATGCAGCCGTACTGGTACAAAGAGGGTGGTGATCTGTCTCCTGAAGAGTTTGGCCTTAAGGCCGCGCGCGCTTTGGAAGAACGTATCCTCGAAGTTGGCCCTGAAAAGGTTGCCGCCTTTATTGGTGAGCCAATCCAGGGAGCAGGTGGTGTTATCGTTCCACCAGAGACTTATTGGCCTGAGATCCAGCGGATTTGTAATAAGTACGAAATTTTGCTGGTCGCAGACGAAGTCATCTGTGGCTTTGGTCGAACTGGTAACTGGTTCGGTTCTGAAACCTTTGGTATCAAACCTGATCTCATGTCGATGGCAAAAGGAATGTCGTCTGGCTATCTCCCCATTTCAGCAGTGATGGTCGGCGATCGTGTGGCTGATGCACTTACTGAAAAAAGCGGTGAATTTTACCATGGATTTACGTACTCGGGGCACCCTGCGTCTTGTGCCGTTGCGATAGAAAACATTCGCCTGTTGCGTGACGAGGGCATCATTGATCGCGTACGAGATGAGACAGGGCCTTATTTCCAAAAGCGCTTAAGGGAACTCGAAGATCACCCTCTGATTGGTGAAGTCGTTGGGCATGGTCTTGTCGCTGGTATGTTAATGGTCAAAGACAAAGAAACGAGGGAACTCTTTGAAAATGGTTCCGAAGTCGGTAACATCTGTCGGGATCACTGTTTTAATAATGGCCTGATAATGCGTGCCTGTGGGGACCGAATGGTACTTTCACCACCATTAATAATAACGAAGGTGGAGATTGATGAGTTGTTTGATAAGGTAAAGTATTGCCTTGATCTAACGGCTAAAGATCTTGGAAAATTATAACTGGGAGTGGGTATTGTAAGTTCATATAAAATGATCCCGATACCCACATAACTTTTCAAGGTAACTTTAATAATAACGGAGGCTACATCGTGAAGAAATTGGGAAATGGTTTGCTTACCAGTGTTGTTGCATTGGGTATGGCTTTTAGTACTCAAGCCAGTGCTGAAGAAGTTGTAAACGTCTTTAACTGGTCAGATTATATTGATGAAGAAATTCTCGCGGAATTTGAAAAAGAAACGGGCATCAAAGTTGTTTATGATGTTTTCGATTCAAACGATGTCCTGGAAACCAAACTGTTAGCGGGCAGTTCTGGATATGATGTAGTTGTCCCTTCTGGAACCTTCTTGTCTCGTCAAATCCAAGCTGGTGTTTTTCAGAAGCTTGATCAAACCAAGCTTACCAACAATGCAAACCTTTGGGATGTTGTTACCGAACGCGTTGAAAAATACGATCCAGGTAATGCTTATTCAATAAATTACATGTGGGGCACTACAGGTATTGGCTACAACGTGGATATGATTAAAGAACGCCTTGGAGTTGAGCGTATCGATAGTTGGGATGTCGTTTTCAATCCTGAAAAATTAGCCAAGCTAAAAGACTGCGGTGTCTATTTGTTGGATGCCTCAGATGAAATTATTCCAGCGGCACTAAACTATCTTGGTAAAAATCCAGATAGTCATGATAAAGCAGATATCAAAGCTGCTGAAGATCTGTTGATGACAATTCGTCCGTATGTACAAAAATTCCATTCTTCAGAAAATATCTCGGCGCTGGCCAATGGTGATATTTGTCTTTCTGTCGGCTGGTCTGGGGATATCCTCCAATCACGCGATCGCGCTGCCGAAGCGGATAATGGTGTTACTGTTGAATATGCCATTCCAAATGAGGGTGCTTTGATGTGGTTTGACCAAATGGCGATCCCTGCGGATGCTGGAAACGTAGATAACGCGCATAAATTCATCAATTACATCCTGCGTGATGATGTAATGGCGAAAGCTTCCAACTATGTCTATTATGCTAACGGCAATCTACCATCTCAGAAATTACTAGAAGAAGATGTCATTGGTGATCCTGCGATCTATCCAGATTCAGGTACCATGCAAAAACTCTATACCCTGACCCCTTATGAGCCAAAGATTCAACGTGTTGTCACACGTGCTTGGTCTAAAATTAAGAGCGGCAGTTAAACTGTTAAAAAAACACCGTCTAACAATTATTTAGGCGGTGTTTTATTTTCTATAGAGTTTCTGATTGAGGACGTCATGAATATCTCACCAGCCAAGAAACCATCTACCAAGTTTTTGCCTTGGGAAGACCCCAAGCAGGAACCTTTGGTACGGTTTGGCAATGTTACCAAGCGATTTGGATCCTTCACAGCCATAGATAATGTAAGTTTAGACATCTATGAAAAAGAATTCTTCGCTCTTCTTGGGCCATCCGGGTGTGGTAAAACCACAATGATGCGGATGCTGGCGGGATTTGAAACCCCTAGTGAAGGCACGATATCCCTCGGTGATGATGATATTGGATCAGTTCCGCCCTATAAGCGGCCTGTGAACATGATGTTTCAGTCTTACGCATTATTTCCTCATATGTCTGTTGAGGCTAATGTTGCTTTTGGGCTCAAGCAAGACAAGTGGCCCAAAAACCTAATCAAAGAACGTGTGGAAGAGATGCTCTCTCTTGTGCAGTTGGAACAATTTGCCAAGCGAAAACCTCATCAACTTTCCGGCGGGCAACGCCAACGTGTTGCTTTAGCACGTTCGCTGGCTAAAAAACCTAAACTCCTTCTTCTTGATGAGCCCTTGGGCGCTCTCGATAAAAAGCTTCGGGAACAAACCCAGTTTGAGCTGATGGATATTCAGGAAAAACTGGGCATGACTTTTGTCATTGTGACCCATGATCAGGAAGAGGCCATGACAGTAGCCAGCCGGATTGCGGTTATGGATCATGGTAAAATCATTCAAGTGGCAACACCTGAGGTGATTTATGAATATCCCAATTGTCGTTATGTCGCTGATTTTATTGGGGATGTGAATGTTATTGAGGGACGGCTCAATTCTCGAACTGATAGTGGTATTAAACTGTCCTGGGCTGAAGGACAAAATGATATTTCCATATCGAATAACACTGAGCGCTCAGCAGATGAAAATGCCTGTTTTGCGATCCGCCCTGAAAAAGTACACGTTACGCATGAAGAGCCTCTAGACGCAGATAACAGAATTCAGGGTGAAATTCACGACATTGCTTATACGGGTAACCTATCTACTTATTATGTCAAACTTAGTAATGGAATAATCTTCAAGGCACAGGAATCTAATCGTCGACGTTTAGCCAATCGTGAGTTTACCTGGGAAGATAAAGTTTGGTTATCCTGGCGTAATACCGCCGGTATCCTTCTGGATTGATAGGAGGATATAATGGATAGAAAATTCGGACGTTTTCTTTTAATCGGGTTACCTTATTTCTGGTTACTCGTTCTTTTTCTCGTACCTTTCGGAATTGTTTTCAAGATATCGCTTTCTGATGTTGCGATTGCTATCCCCCCCTATACACCGACGTTTGATCTGAGTGCCGGGTGGGAAGGGCTAAAAAGTCTGATAAGTGGGTTAGACTTTGAGAATTATATTTGGCTCACAGAAGATGATATTTACTGGAAGAGTTACCTGTCCAGTTTGAGAATTGCGGGCATATCAACTATTTTAACCCTCCTTGTTGGCTATCCTCTGGCTTATTCGATGGCAAAGGCGCCTTCGGAGTGGCGGCCGACTTTACTTATGTTGATTATTCTCCCTTTTTGGACAAGTTTTCTTATTCGTGTTTATGCATGGATTGGTATCCTAAAAACTGAGGGGTTACTCAATCAGTTGCTTATGTTTGTCGGCGTTGTTGATGAACCGTTACAGATTTTGAACACTGACACAGCCGTTTATATCGGTATTGTTTACTCATATCTCCCCTTTATGGTTTTGCCGTTGTATTCTGCTTTGGAAAAGTTAGATGGTTCTTTATTAGAGGCCGCTCAAGATCTTGGTTGTACGAGTATTGAAGCTTTTTGGAAGGTTACCTTTCCCCTGTCCATGCCCGGAGTGATTGCTGGATCTTTCCTTGTGTTTATACCTGCAATTGGTGAGTTCGTTATTCCAGATCTTCTTGGGGGATCGGATACCAAGATGATTGGTAAAACACTATGGGCAGAGTTCTTTAGTAATCGGGATTGGCCTGTTGCATCTGCTGTGGCGGTATTACTGCTGTTGTTATTGATCATTCCAATAGTCCTCTTTCAAAACCAACAAGAGCGCGCTCAGGAGGCCGAAAAATGAATGGCCGTTTTACATGGTTCAATACGACCTCTTTAACCGTTGGCTTTGTATTTTTGTATCTACCAATTCTTTTATTGGTGCTCTTTAGTTTCAATGAATCTCGGCTCGTGACAGTTTGGGCGGGGTTCTCTACCAAATGGTATGTTGAGCTCTTTAAGGATAAGGCCTTTCTTGATGCGGCCTTAGTTACTTTTCGTGTCGCTTTACTCTCTGCAACTGTTGCAACTATTCTTGGAACATTGGCTGCCGTGGTTATGGTTCGGGCGGGGCGATTTAAAGGGCGAACTTTATTTTCAGGAATGATCTATGCGCCGCTGGTTATGCCAGAGGTGATTACCGGGCTTTCACTGTTGTTGCTTTTTGTTGCTATGGGAGTTAGCCGGGGATTTTGGACAATTACGTTGGCGCACATAACTTTTTCAATGTGTTATGCAGCGGTTGTTGTGTCATCTCGCTTGGTTACCTTTGATACTTCCTTAGAAGAAGCAGCCACTGATTTAGGGTGTACACCATTCCAAGCATTTCTAAAGGTGACTTTGCCGATTATGGCGCCTGCTATTATTTCTGCTTGGTTATTGTCCTTTACATTGTCACTTGATGATTTGGTTATCGCCTCCTTTACGTCAGGACCTGGCGCGACGACGCTACCAATGAAAATCTATAGCCAAGTCCGGTTGGGTGTTACGCCAAAGATCAATGCTCTTTCAACTATTTTGATTGGGATTGTAACAATTGGAGTTTTGGTTGCTTCTTATCTGACAAGACGCTCAGAAGCACGCCGGAAGGTTGATGAGCTACTCGCTGAATCGTAAAGTATTTTTTCTTGCAATTTAACTGCTCTGATATTTGGTCTGAAATATCCAAACAGAGCAGTTTTTTTGTATTTACTTCTGCGTCAAAATAGCCCGTATTATTTACTCAGATATTATAAACTCATCTTATCTATTTGATACTAAATCAAATATAAAAATTTATTTTTAATTTAGTCTATAAAATGACGCAGTGATACTTTAACGAAGATTAATACTTTCCTCCGATTATGGGCGGTGAATATTCCGCATCTTTTTTTGTGTATTAAATACGCAGGATATGGCGTGGTAAAAACCATTTGCTTTAACAACACACCGAAAAAATGCGTGTGTACTATTCCCATCGAGAGGGTCTCATGTTCGTAAATAATTTCCAGATAAAGCATTTGGGTATGATTTTTTCTGCACTTTTGCTCATCGTCGTCGCTATCGTTGGAACAACAACCTATTTAAGTCATAAAGGTAATGATGAGGTCAGCTTTCATTGGGATAAATTCCGTCAGGTAGATTACGCGAAACAAGTCGCGATTACAGATTTACAAAGTGCAATAGGCTTTGGCGGCATGATCCATCAATTCAAAAATTATGTACTTCGCCAAGATGAAGGCCGAATTGCAAAAATAAAGACGGGTGTGGACAACGCGCGCACTGCTCTATCTGTCTATAAAAAGCTAGGTGTGAATTCACAAGAGGCTGCTGCGCTTAAGAGTATTACTTCGGTCATCGATAACTATTCCGATAAAATCTCTGATGTGAAGGCAATGGCCGTTGCTGGAAAAAATGCTCATGATATAGATACCGTGGTAAAGATAGATGATAACCCGGCTCTTGAGGGTATTTCCATTTTGAATGCTGAGGTTCTTAAGAGTATCGAAATTGGTACGTCATCAGTCCAGCAATCGATCAGTTTTATGGACAAAATTAATGGTTTTGCGCTTACGTCCGTTTTTGCATTTTTGCTGTTAATGTCTGGAATGAACCTATGGTGGTCACGCGTTCATCTAACGAAACCCATGACGGCCATTACAGATACCATGACCAAGTTGGCCAATAATGATCTTTCTGTAACAGTTCCTGCTGTTGGCTGGAAAAACGAAATCGGGCAAATGGCTGATGCAGTTCTTGTTTTTAAAGAAAATGCTTTAAAAATGCGTGAAATGGAACACGAACAACGCGCCAATGAAAAAAGGGCAGTTCAAGAGCGAAAAGCTCTTATTGAGCAATTGGCGATAGATTTTGAAAATCAGGTCGGATCAACAATCAGAGAAGTCAGCAACGCGGCCTCAAGTATGCAAGGTTCGGCACAAGATCTGACCTCAACAGCTCAAACGACTTCTATGCAGGCAACATCAGTCGCAGCCGCATCAGATCAAGCGGCCTCCAATGTGCAAACAGTTGCAGCTGCCGCTGAAGAGCTTACCGCATCAGAAATGGAAATCAGTCGTCAAGTCGGTCGATCAACCGAAGTGGTCGCTGGTGCCGTGGAAAAGGCAAGCGGTGCGCATGAAACAGTAGGAACGCTTGTAAGTTCTGTTGGAGAGATTGGTAAAGTCGTTGAGCTCATTACTGGAATTGCCGAACAGACCAATTTGCTCGCATTAAATGCAACGATCGAAGCTGCAAGGGCAGGGGAAGCGGGCAAAGGTTTTGCTGTGGTTGCAAGTGAAGTTAAAAATCTAGCAAACCAAACCGCCAAAGCGACAGAAGAAATCAGTGGGAAAATTTCAAATGTTCAATCTGTTACTGAGGATGCTGCAACGGCGCTTGAGGCAATCGGTAACGCAATTCGAGAAGTAAATGAAATTGGCGGTGCGATCTCAATTGCGGTGGAAGAACAAGCTGCTGCAACGCAGGAAATTGCCAGAAATGTAGAGCAGGCTTCTGCAGGAACCAGAGAAGTTTCAAGCAATATTCAGGAAGTTACCAAGGCTGCTTCCATTACAGGTGAAACAGCTCAAGGCATGTTGGATGCTTCAGGTTCTCTATCTGAGCAGGCAATGCAACTACAGAACGGGCTCGATAAGTTTCTTGTCCAAGTAAGAGCTGGATAATGTTTTAAGATAGTATTCGGGCATTAAGAAGAAAAAGGCTGGCTCCAAAAAAAGAAGCCAGCCTTTTATTGTTCTTTGATTAGCATAAGCGTTGTAATTGATTAGGGAGTAGAACTCTAAGCCTCACCTGACGTTTTTAGCTTAGATATGTCAATTGTACGTTCGATTGGAAATGTCAGGGTAATAACGGTGCCTTTTGTTTCTTGGCTCTTCAGCTTGATTGTTCCGCCGTGCATTTCCATCAATGATTTTACAATAGGTAATCCCAAACCGATCCCTTCATACTCTCTTACAGTACTATTCTCGACTTTTCCAAAGGGCTCAAACACAATTTTTTGATTTTCTTCGGAAATGCCGATGCCGGTATCTTCTACTTTCACTTGAATGCAGTGATCACGATCAGCGGAAATATTTACTCTGACTACGCCGCCTTTGTCGCTGAACTTGACTGAATTGGTGATCAGGTTAAGGAAGATTTGTTTCAACCGTCGAGGGTCACCTTTAATTTGAGTAAATGGAGTGGATACCTCGGTCTCAATATGAACATTGAATTCTTTGGCCTTAGGGCTAGTCATGTTGACGGCTGAAGATAAAACAGAAGAAAGATCAACAATATCTTCCTCAATCTGGAGTTTTCCCACTTCTATACGTGATACATCCAGAATGTCGCTGAGGATTTCGAGAAGATAAGTGCCTGAGGCGTAAATGTCCTCAACATAAGCTTCGTATCGTTTATTTTCGATTTCCCCAAAAATTTTATTCTTCATCAAGTCGGAGAAGCCAATAATTGCATTTAATGGTGTTCGCAGTTCATGGCTCATATTACTCAGGAATTCAGTTTTTGATCGATTGGCCATTTCCGCCCGCTCCATTTCGAATTGCAGGGCCTTGGTCCGTTTCTGTACTCTCCTTTCAAGGGTTTGGTTCATTTCGATAAGTGCTTGTTCAGCCTCGATTTCCTTTGATACATCTGTTCCTGTACCGCGGTATCCAATGAATTTACCTTTTTTGTTAAAGACAGGTTTTCCACTGGATCTAACGTAGTAAATTTTATTGCTCTTATCGCAAACTGGATAAACTATTCTAAAGGCTCTGTGTGCTTTTAGGTCTTGTAAATGTTGATCCCAAATATGTCGTTCTTCATCGCCGCGGAAATTATTGGACACTTCGATGCGCGAATGACCTATGAGGTCACTACGTTGTAGATTTATTGTTTCAAAAAAACGATCAGAAACGACAGTAATTAGATGATTATCATCTGTCTCCCAGAACCAGTCAGAGGAAGCTTCTGCAAAATCCTTGAAGCGCGTCTCACTCTGGATCAGTGCGTCCTGGGCGACGTTTTGTTGATGGACGACTTCTAAAAAAGTATTATGCCACTTAGCAAGTTCCGCTATTTCATCATCTCCAGGAATGGTGAGGTGGCTGGTGGAATCTAAAGTTCCCTTTTCGAAAGCTTCGAAGGCTTTTGTTACCTTTCTGATCGGAGTAACGACAGTGAGTGAATATCGATAAGCTAGGAAGCTGATTACCGTTAAACATAATCCTAAAACAATCAAGGTGACTGTACCGATCACCTTGGCTGGTGCTGTCAAGGTTGCTAGGGGGATGAAACGGGCAATGTACCAGCCATTTCGTGCGATGGTGGCCGTGTTGATGACCATCTTTTCTCCTTGAATACGAACACTTTCTGATTTTGTTCCGGTTCTGATCAGATCCAGTTGAGATTGAGAAGGAATGGTACCAATTAATTGGGGATTGGGGTGGTGAATAGTTCTACCGAGTTGATCGATTACGATAAAGTAAGATCCAGCAACTTCTTTTGTGTCCTGAAGGCTTTTGCTAAAGGTATCCAGACTGTAATGAGCGACAAGAAGACCGAGGGGTTCCTGCTCCATAGTTTCGCGGTTGACGTGAGTAAAAATGCTAGAGGCCGCTAAAACTTTAAGTTCAGGAGATCTGGCATTTATGTTGTCAATTACACCGGCCCAATGAATTAAATTTCCACTGGATAAAGTTTCATCGAACAGGCGTTTTCTTATGTGTTCTCGGATCTGCTGGACATCCAATGTATCGCCGACATGATATTGTTTCCCGCCTTGGGTATAAATCCCGATAGAAGTCAGCCCCTCCAAATTTAAATACCCATTAAGAATGTAGCCAATACGGGCGTTGGTCGCCAACGTGGTATAAGTACTCGCGACCTTACTTTTACTTTGTAGTGCAATGGAGATTTCTTCTACGCCTGAAATGTCAGAGACAAGGTTTTCTATTTGATCCAGTTGTTGGTCTAAAGTATCTCTTTGATGGTTTACGGTTTCTTGCGCAAACCCGATAGCTTGAGCTGTAATTGCTTTGGCGGAAAAATAATAGGAAACACCTCCTATCGCTAATAATGGCAATATACTGATCGCTATCAAATAGAGATAGAATTTCTTTGTAATACTGGAATGGAAATCACCGATTTTCATGATCACTCGAAATGTTATTCAGTGATGACAAGACCATCTAGCATGGTCAGTGGCGGGAGTTTTTCTCCCATAGCAGCTCGGTAAGCGAGCATTACGCCGAGATACCCTTGTTCACCCGGTTGTTGGTCGATTGTGACATCAAGCCAACCATCCCTGATTGCAGCACGTGCTTCATCAATACCATCAAATGAAGCAATACGAACTGATTTGCGATTTGTTTCTCTAAGGTATTCTATGGCGCCAAGAGCCATCATATCATTGGCACAAAATAGAACTGAAATGTCAGGGTGGTTTTGGAACATTTTCTTGGTAACCTCGTACCCCTCATCAACCTTCCAATGAGCAGTTTCTGAAGCAACCACCGTTATGTTTGGATTTTCCGCGAAAGCACGAAGGGCTCCATCCTTTCTAAGATTTGCATTATCTGCTTCACGAATACCTTCTAACAGTGCGGCTTGCACAGGCTCCGTTATTTTAGCGGCTACGTGTCGAGCTGAAAGGTAAGCACTTTGCAGATTATCTATACTGACAGACTGTGTGAGAACGTGATTTTCAGATAACTCTTAACTTAATTTCTGGCTTTG
>OJFV01000154.1_pt1 | contig 29917 bp, 33 predicted proteins | sample 1594391 | NCBI WGS metagenome assembly OJFV01 (sample SAMN05416856, study PRJEB24817) | seawater metagenome | isolation source: Sea water | place: Canada:Atlantic | collected 2013-11
TGGGAATGCTAAATAACTGATTTAAACCTTGTAAAATGGGAGCCATCCACACAGGTGGGTTGGGTGTTGTCGAGGCCAGGGTACCATCGTTATTAAAGACAATCGCTACAGGTCCACCACTTGCCGTGCCGCTTGTCACAGTCGGATCAAGTGTGTTTACAGGATCACTGTAAGTCAAATCCCATGTGTTCGCGGCAGTTTTCTCCCAATTCAGATCCACTGTTTGTGAAACACCTAGGGAGTCAAAAAGTTCAACTGAAGTTGTAAAGGTATCGCCAATATTAGCATCAGCAGGAAGGTTTGCTTCGAGGGAAAGTTCGGATGTCGCGACAGCCACACCACTTGCTGCATAAACGTCAATTGGCTCTAGAGCAGACAGGCTATTTGTCGCTCCAACAGATATAGATCCATCACTATCAGTTGGATAACCCATCAGGTACATACCGGAGCTATTTACTAGGTACCCTTCATCATTGACCGAAAAATCACCCGCTCTGGTAAAGGCATAGGTCGCATCTGAAGTATCCAGGGAACTGGACACAATAAACATGCCGTTGCCATCAATCGCCAGATCTAAAATCGACTGAGTAGAGGAAATCAAACCTTGCTGGCTGACACCTGAAACATCTGATGCACTAACCCCATCGGATCCGTAGCTAGACGATGTAGTACTATTTGTAACCAGAGAAGAAAAGCTGGTGTAGGAGGATTTGTATCCCACCGTTGAGGCGTTAGCGATATTGTCTGAAATAACACCCAGAGCATAACTCTGAGCTGCTAAACCAGACACAGCGGTATTGATAGCACCAGACAAGCTCATGGCACGCTCCTTTAGATAAATGTTATTTTTTAAATTACTTTTGTGAGTTAACCGACGTTGCCGGCTTTGTGATTTAGTTAGATAGAGAAATCACATCATCAAGATTACTGGCCTGCCCGCCTTCAAAAAGAAGTACGGGTAGAGTTCCTGTGGTATCGACGCCTGTGACTTGGGAATGAACCGAGAGTTCAACTGTGATTGCATTGCCCTCACTATCCAACGGTGTCATCTTGAGGGTGTAGAGTCCCTCGTCAGCAATATCACCGTCATCGGTCAGGCCATCCCATTCATAGTCATTGCCACCGACATCACCACTGACAACCTCTTCACTGATGATATCACCGTTTTCATCCAACACTTGAGCGGTGATGTTTTGACTGCTTTCAGAGAGATAGAAACTCCAGTTGACCCCATCACCATTGCTATAGGCAGTGTTGCCTGAAACTTCGACGTCAACCCCGAGATAACTCAAAGTCTGGGTCATCGTATTTGCCGTATCAAGTGTTGTTTGAGCTTCAAGTTGCTCATTGGTATTAATTTGCTGCTCCAGCTGGGAGTACTGCACCAACTGATTTGTAAACTCATTGGTATCCATTGGGTCCAATGGATCCTGGTTTTGCAGTTGCTCGGTCAAAAGCAGGAGGAAATCGTTATAATCAGAGAAAAGCTGTTCCGAAGCAGCTGAACTACTGGATGTTGTCGTAGTTGTTGTACTTGGGATAAGAGATGCTACAGCCATTTTTCCTCCTCAGGCAATTGCTTGCCGACACAAATAATTTTGTTATGAAGAGTTACACGGCGGGGGAAGGAAAAACTGTCACCAGCTTTTCAAAAAAAATAGTATTTAAACTAGAGTGTTGTTATTATTGATTAAATTTTCTCAACATTGAGCCACGCCAATTTACCAACATAAGGCGATCTTCGCGCGATAGCTTTTTAAAAGAACGGGTAAAGACATCCATGGTCGCTGATATCCGCGCCAAAGCCTGTTTTCGAATGACTTCTGTTTCCCGGTCGAAGGCGACCTCATCAAATCCATCCGCCTCAATAATTTGGCGAAGAGGGTCATGTTGCCCGATAAAACCTGGCGGAGGACCAATGAGATTTTCAGATACCAAAGCTGAACGGATAATATCTTGTCCTTCAGGACTAAGATTAGCGATCCCCCTCCTGATCATCGGTGGCAGCATGATCATGCCTCTTGGCGGAGGCATCCTATCCCCCTTGTGATCAAAAGCCATATGATCAAAAGGTGGTGGTGGCGGGCGATTAAAGACTTTATTCGTGACAAAGCTACCCGCAAACCAACCTGCGATAAAAATGTTAATCGTCAAGGAAAGAAGCAATATGATCTTGAGGAACTTGCCGTAACCCTCTTGCTTCCCCTCTTTCATCACTGGCATGCGGTTGTACTCTTATGAATAGTAAATGAGTAAATTCAGAAAATCAGTTACACCATTACCAGCAGAAATATCAAGCTGATTCACACCACCTGAAATAACACCCAAAAGAAAGAGCACGGGCAAAACGGTTTTGCCATGGGGCATTATTTTCGACAAATCCCCCAAAAGTGCAATTGACGCCGCCGCAAGGCGCATTTCTTTACGGACCTCTTCTCGAATACCTTTAGAATGTGCTTTTGCAACTATTCTATCGGCCAGCCCTGCTGGCGCGACCTGATCGACCGTTTCACTAAGGAAACGCTCCATAGCCAGGCTTTCTTGAAAGAGTTCCCGAGCTTCCGGATCACGAATAGATAAGGCTACGGCACGCACACGATCTTCCTCGGGCCAGCGCCCGAGTTGTGCTCCGTAACTATCAATAAGGTCTTTCAGCTCTTCTATTGTCATAGGTCCATACTATAGCTTGTTATCTTTAAGATAAACACGCAACTGTTGCCTCGCTCTCTTCAACAATGAGTGAACAGCGTTAACGCTGATCCCCATAATCTCGGAGACCTCTTGATTACTCATACCTTCTTGGTAGAACATCATAAGCGCGGTTTGTTGTTTTTCCGGAAGGTTACTAACTGCTGCCTTCAATCGTTCCTTAGCTTGTCTGCTTTCAATTTGTGCAGGCGCGTTCGGGCGTTCGTCCCTGGGCTCGGCAACAGCATCGATAGAAGCACTTGCCGGTTTTCGTTTGATATCAATACAGCGATTGGTCACGACACGGTAAAGCCAGGTTGTTACCTTTGCACCATCGTGGTTCCAGTTTTCACGGTTTGTCCAAATCTTTAAAAACGCATCCTGAACCACGTCTTCCGCATCGTCATGGTTGTGTAGAATGCGGTTAGCCAGGGCAAACATCTTATGGATATGTCGTTCGACAAGCATGCGATAGGCTGCTTCATCGCCTTCGGTTATGCGACGCATCAAAGCAGGATCAGAACAATCTTCTTCGCCCTTCTGATTTGTCCCGAAAAGACGCCCAGAAAGAGTCAAAATTTGTTGCATGACGACCCCGTTCGCCAGCATATCAGATGACCTTTTTCAACACCGATATTCCCCCATACTTGCGATATCGCAAATTTGCGTAATTTAAGCACTATCCCCTCCAATGCATCAAGGCTTTTTATATCCTTGCGTCGCGAATGGGGCCTCCTGCCGATTGAACCGTTCCTTCCTGGAAGGCTTTATCATTTTCTTGTTTCGAAATTTCTCGCCAACTGTCTCTCATAACAGCGAGTTGTTTTTGTATTTGAAGGCAAAGTTCTGGCGCATCTCTTCGCGCAGTCGCCCGGATAATTTGGGCCGATATAGACACGTAATATCGACGCAAAGAGACCGCGACTTCCTTGCCCTGATCAAAATCCAACATGGCGTTAAGCGCATGGATAATTTTGACGGCCTTTTGCATGATCTCGTAATGCGCTTCGAAATCACCGGTCTCAAAAGCATTACTGCCTTCACCGAGTAACTTGATCACTTCGTCATAGAGCATAGCTATCGCCAAAGTTTTAGGAACAGACCTCGGCGTTTGACGGTAAGCAGAACAGACCGATTTTGAAGAATAGGGGTTCATTTTCTCACCTCACTAATCATCACTCACTCCCAGGACTGCTTTGATTTGCGCCAGCATAGAATTTGAGGCAGCGATTTGCGCTTCCATCGCCGCATATTGATCAATCAGGTTTTCTTCATAGTCTGCTGCGCGTCGTTCTATTTCTGTAATTTCCTCGGCATAGTCTTCGTTTTCATCACTGATGGCATCGATTGTTGTGCTCACAATCTCATCATAGGAGGAGATGTCTTTGTACAAGGTATCGGCAATTCCCTGCTGGAAAGATACCGAGATGGTTGCTGAGGCATCACTACCTGAGTAGGCAAGAGACAAGCCTTCGTATATGGTCCCCTCCACGCCCAAAAGCCGGCTACCATCATAGGTAAACAAGCCACTTGCCCCATCTACGGTGACACCCGTTATGCCACCAGAAGTACCATCTGTTGTGACTTCTAGATTAAATGACAAGCCGCCATGCTCCGGCTCACTATCGAGTAACAACAATTTTTCAGAGGAACTCGACATGCCAAATTCGAACAGGCTTTGCACGGAATCAACATCATCCAAAAGAGCTTCATCAAGAACTGTTTCGTCGAGATCCAAAGTGTTGTCTTTGTTGAACGTAATCCCGATGTCATCGAGAGAGTCGAATAAATCAGAGTTATCCAGCGTCAAATTCAAGCCATCAAACAACGCCATATTTGTATTTCGAAGTAAACTATCACTAAAGAGAACAGCCTCGTCAGAAGCGCCCCCAGCGGTGGTTGTTTCCTGTTGTGTTATAGCAAACTCACGGTAGGCATTGTAAGCATCCACAAAGGCAATGATCTGGTCTTTGACACTTGCCAGGTCCGATCCAATTTCAAGCGAAACGGTCGATCCGGGTTCAGCGGAATAAAGATCAATGGTCACACCATCGATAAGGTTATCTATGGAATTTTCGTCCCGGGTGATCGTCAGACCGTCATAAATCAGAATAGCTGATTGTGCTTCTTGAAGCTCTTGGACATAGGCACCGCCCCCATCCAAAACACCAAGCGAGACCAGAACATCATCCCCACTAACACTACTCATGGTCAAATCCTGATTGGTGTCTTCACCAGCCAGCACCAGTTGATAGCTGCCTTCTGAAACCTGCAAAAGAGTTGCACTAACCCCGGAAGTCTCGGTGGTATCATTGATGGCATCAGCAAGATCAGCCAAAGTCATATCGGAGGTCACAGAGATCTGAGAACTGGTGCCACTCGCGCTTAAAAGCTCAAACACTCCCGTGAGCCCTAAGGCAACCTCAGAATCAGATTGTTCCGAAGACGCGACTTTTTGAGTTGTGGCAAGTTGCTGAACCTCGAGTTCATACACTCCTTGCGGGGCCGTAGAATCAACACTCACCCCGACCAAAGACGAAGGGTTTGAAACATCTGAAGAACTTAAATAAGCCTCGTTTTGATAAAAGACATTTTCTTCATCCCCGAGTAACCCCGTTGGGTTCGTCATCGGGTAAAGACTATCAGAGATCGCGCTCAACAGGTTTTGCATTTCCTGATAAGCCGCGATCTCGGCCTCGTTTTCTGTGATTTTGACTTCGAGATCATCCGCGGGAAGCATCTTTGTTGCCACTGCCGCCTCGACAAGCGCAGAGGTATCCAGCCCGCTGGAAGAGCCCACAAGATAAACCGTCCCTGAAGAACTTGTTGCAATTCCGCTTGTTGACGTCATAGATCTCTCCCTCTCCCGCTCCCCTACACACCCACTGCTCTAAACCAACAAACAGCTGTAAAATTAAAGGTGGTGGAGGAAGCCAAAGGGGGTTTTGTTCCCTCCACCTATTACGCACTAACTGGCTTTAACTTTCATCACCATCCCCCCCTTTTCAGCGGATTAGCTGAAGAAGAGATTCAGGCGTCTGGTTCGCCTTGGCCAAGGCTGCAATGGATGCCTCGGTTAAAACTTCTGCTGATGAAAGTTTGGCTTGTTCGTACGCAATGTCTGCGTCCATGATTGAAGATTGCGCGGCATCAAGGTTCTCCGTTTGCGTCGCAATGGAATCCCCCCGGAACTCAAACCGTGAAATCTGCGCACCGACTTCGGCACGTGTCTGTGACACCGTGGCGATGGCCGTATCGATAGCCGTACTCGCTGCTGTCGCATTTGTTGTATCTGTTACATCAAGCGCGTTTACGGCAAGGGCCGTGGCATCTACATCGGCGATTTCAACTGTGATAGTATCGGTAACATCCGACCCCACCATGAAATCCACCCCGGTACCGGTTACAAAGTCAGTAGAGCCATCCAGCAGGGATTGCCCATTGAAACGCGTACCGGTTGCGATGCCATCAATCTCTTCGATCAACTCCTGAAATTCTGCATCAATGAACGCCCGTTCATCATCGGTCACAGCACCAGACAAAGCCTGGGTTGAAAGCTGTTTCATACGTTGCAAAATATCAGAAATATTCGAAAGCCCCCCATCTGCAGCCTGAAGGATCGACGCACCGTTAGATGCGTTGGTCGCAGCCTGCTGCAATGTGGTAACATCGGACTCAATCTTGGTACCAATGGCGAGACCTGCGGCATCATCCGATGCTTTCTGGATCCTGGAACCACTGGCAATCTTGGCTGTTACAGAAGACTGTTCAGCCGAGTTGCTATTTAGATACCGCAACGCCGTGTTTGCGGAAGTATTTGTTGAAATAACGGGCATGCTACCTGCTCCTTTTTGAATGTCCTACCTGACAGCGGAAATCGCTGCTGACATCCTTTTCACGAGAGCAGTCAAAAAAACTGTCACAAAAAGTAATTTTTTATTTTCAAAATGATTTTAAAACTCGTTTATGAGATAAAAACTTCTCGAAATAAATGATGAAATGCCGCATCTGTATGAGATCAATTCTCAAATCAGCTATACTTTGTGATCTCAAACGGATATAGCAGTTATCATTGTTTCTATAAGGTTGGCATCATGGGCACATTTGAGAATTCAGTAAAAAAAGCACAGGAAAAAATTTCTACGATTTTTTCACAAACACCGTTACAGCATAACCTGTTTCTGTCGGCAAAATACGACTGTAACGTCTACCTCAAACGTGAAGACCTAACCCCGGTTCGCAGTTACAAAATTCGCGGTGCCTTTAATTTCTTTAGTAAAGTCTTGGCCAACAATCCCCCTGCTCACCAAGAAGGCCATGCAGAGAAATTCGTCTGCGCCTCTGCCGGGAACCACGCCCAAGGGTTTGCCTATACCTGTAATCACTTCAAAAAACACGGCACCGTCTTTATGCCGACAACGACACCACAACAGAAGATCCACAAAACCCGGACCTTTGGCGGCAAATACATCGATATCAAACTGGTAGGCGATATCTTTGATGAGGCCTATGAAGCGGCCCACAGATATGCCGCCGAAGAAAACGCCTTTATGGTCCCGCCGTTCGATCATCCCGATATTATCGAAGGCCAAGCAACCATTGGGTTGGAAATTCTCGATCAACTCGACGGTAAAACTCTTGATACCCTGATCATGCCGACAGGCGGCGGTGGCCTGGCCGCAGGAGTAACGCGTTACCTAGGCGAGCAGTCCCCAAATACAGATTACTGGTTTGTTGAGCCAGAAGGCGCACCAAGTTTGAAAGAAAGCTTGGCAGAAGGTCGTCGGGTCAAACTCGATACCGTCGATAACTTTGTCGATGGTGCTGCGGTTGCCCTTATTGGCGAACACAATTTCGAGGCTTTGAAAGATTTCCCATCAGACAAGGTTTTGCTCGCGCCCGAAGATCGCCTCTGCGCCACCATGATTACCATGCTCAATATCGAAGGCGTGGTGTTAGAGCCTGCAGGCGCCCTCTCCATTGACATTCTTCAGTCGATAGATCCGGAAGAACTCAGAGGCAAAAATGTTGTCTGTGTGACCTCTGGCGGCAATTTTGATTTTGAACGTTTACCCGAAGTAAAAGAACGTGCCCTTAAATACGCAGGTCTTAAAAAATACTTCGTCCTCAGAATGCCACAGCGCCCCGGTGCCCTAAAAGACTTCCTGTTCCTTCTTGGCGACGAGGACGATATCTCGCGCTTTGAATACCTGAAAAAGTCTGCCCGTAACTTCGGCTCCATCCTGATCGGCATCGAAACCAAGAACCCAAACAACTTCGACACCCTGATGGAAAAATTCCACGAAAACGGCATCCAGTTTCAAGACATCACCAACAACGAAGTCCTGGCTAACTTCCTGATCTGACATTGTCAGCTATTTGTCAGGTTACCTTGTGTATACCCCTCATATTCGTTGCTTGGTGTATACTGTTTTTAAAAGGCCGCACCAATGCAGGTTCTTTTGAAGTACAGGAATACACATGACTTCCTCTCCCCGTGTTGAAGGGCTCGATTTTGCCCGATTTTTGGCTTTTGTTGGCATGGTATTGGTGAATTTTACCGTCGCCATGGGGGCTGAGGGATTGGGGTCGGTTTGGGCGACAACTTTTGTGGGGGCACTGGAAGGACGGGCGGCGGCAATTTTTGTGGTACTGGCAGGGATTGGACTGGGCTTAGCGTCCAAACCTTCACCCAAAAATTCACTCGGGATTGGCATGCTATCCTATCAGGAAAATCAAACCAATCATGGAGATCGACTTTTTATCCTGACCACTAAGCGTGCCCTCTTCTTACTTGTTTTAGGCCTTTTAAACTCGCTTATTTTTGATGCCGATATTCTTCATTACTATGCGCTCTACTTCTTTTTTGGGGTGTTGTTTTTGCGAATGAGTTCTACGGGCTTGATCGCCTCAATTATTATGCTGATGCTTTGTTTTATCATCATGCTGCTAACTCTCGATTACGATCTCAATTGGGATTGGAAGTCCTATAGTTATCAAAATTTCTGGACCTTTGAAGGATTTGTTTTAAACCTGTTTTTTAACGGCTGGCACCCGGTGCTACCTTGGCTTAGCTTTTTTCTTTTTGGCATTTTCCTAAGCAGGCTTTCATTGGAACGAGTCTCCGTTCAGTTAAAACTGTTCGTGATTGGTTTTATCGTACTCATCAGTGTTGAAGGTTTATCCTTGTTTATTCTCTCCCTTTTAGCTGGGGCGGAACAGGATCTGCGGGACATCGCAACAACAGAGCCTATTCCACCCATGCCGTTTTACATGATCGCGGGCATGAGTGGCGCGTGTATCGTGCTGGCATTTAGTCTTTGGATAAGTCGGTGGTTAAAGGATACTGCGTTATTGAAGCTCTGCAATCAAACCGGACGGCAAACTCTTACGCTTTATGTCACCCATATTTTGCTTGGCATGGGAACGCTCGAAGCTTTAGGCTTACTTGAAGGGCAAAATACAATTGGGAACACCGATACAGCTGTATTTGCCTCAGCCCTCTTCTGCCTCTGTGCAGTGTTTTATATCTGGGTCTATTCTAAATTTTTCAAACGCGGCCCAATAGAAAATTTGATGCGCTTTATCGCAGGATAACAATTTGGTCACTCTTTTGGGGTTCAACGATTTCGTGAAAAAGAGTTATATCAGTGCATAAAAAGCGGCTGTTCCTGTAACAATGCCCCATACACACATATTGATAAATGATCTCAAGATACCACCGTCCTCTTCCACCGTAACGCCAAGTTTCTTTACAACGACATCACCCGGATAGAGGAAACCAACTTCGAGCCAATGCAATAAGGTCATAACGTTTCTCCAAACAAGAACATGTATTATTTTTACATCTTTGTATTTATAAGTTCTAGAGTCAATAAAAGTTTGAAATTTCACTTAAAAAATAGATAGCCCGGTTTTAGTGGTGAACAGCTCCAACGCTTTACTTCCCACCAAAGAGTTACCATAAGAGTCCAACTCTGGAGACCAAACCGCGACTGAGAAGTGATCAGGCAACACCGCAACGATCCCTCCGCCAACGCCAGATTTTGCTGGCAATCCAACCGTGTAAGCAAATGAGCCAACGGCGTCATAAAGGCCACACGTCAAAAGCAAAGCATTGATCCGCTTCGCATCACGAACTGTTAAGATCTGCTTATGCGCAATAGGAGAATAGCCCCCACATGCCAACGGTAAGGCTGCCTTGGCAAGATCGGCACAAGAAGTGGTCAGTGCGCATTGGCGGAAGTACACATCCAACAAATCAGGTATAGGAGATTGGATATTATCAAAGCTACGCATCAGGTTCGCTAAAGCAGCATTGCGATAGCCATGTTCTTGTTCTGACAAGGCAACGGTTTCATCAACCCTATTCGACAGGTTTCCCGATAACATACGGTAAAAATCTCCGATACGCCGGGAGGTATCCGCAGATCTACTGGCGAGGATATCGGTTACAACAATGGCGCCTGCATTTATAAAAGGATTGCGGGGAATACCCTTTTCATATTCCAGCTGGACCAGAGAATTAAAGGCAGTGCCAGAAGGTTCGCGCCCAACCCGGCTCCAGATATCTACACCTTCGAAACCCAGGACCTGCATCAAGGTAAAGAGTTTCGAAATTGATTGAATGGAGAAGTCGTCTCGAGCATCGCCAATAAGAAACTCTTCGCCCTCTACCGTATGAATTGCCATCCCAAACTTATTTCCAGGGACAATTGCCAAGGCGGGGATATAGTCGGCGTTTTTGCCCTTACCGAAAAAGGGGCGCACCTCATCTTGGATTTCTTCCAGCACACCCTGATAATCAACTGAATACTCAGTCATTTGATGACACTAATTCCTCTATGCCAGGGCAAAGACACCCTTTTAAAACACTCTGTACGCAATTCCTGCTCAAAGAATTTAATATAGAAGATAGATTTCATGGCAACTGGTTTGTGCCTTTACACAAAAGAAAACCGGCTGATCAATTTCTTGATCAACCGGTTTCTTCACACAATACATCCTACTGAATACATGATCCGCGATATTTACCCCATCATATAATTGGGGAGCCATGTTGCAATCTCAGGGAAGACACAAAGAATGGCGATGGCGAGAACCATACAGAGCATAAAGGGAAGCGCCCCTTTGAGGATGGTGGGTAGCGATACGTCGGGTACAATGCCATTGATGACATAAAGATTAAGACCAACCGGAGGAGTAATCAGGCCGATTTCCATATTGATGGTGAAAACAACCGCAAACCAATAAGGATCAAAACCTGCCTGTATAATGATCGGCAATAGGATTGGAGCCGTCATCAAGATCACTGCAACTGGTGGCAGGAAGAAGCCCGCGACCAGCAAAAAGAGATTGATGATGATCAACAGTTGCCACTTATTGATATCGAGTGCAGCAATATATTCCGCAACGGATTGAGTTATATAGAGCGACGAAAGCGTGTAGCTAAACAGGGCTGATGCACCGATGATCATAAGGATCATCACACTTTCTTTCATGGAATCAGAAAGTATGTTCCAGATCTTGCGCGGCTGCCACATGCCATAGATCACCACCACGAGAACAAGGCAGAACATGGCCCCGACGCCTGCGGCTTCGGATGGGGTTGCGACACCCCCGTAGAGTACATAAAGCACGCCGACGATGATAAGCAGGAAGGGAAAAATGCGTGGCAGGACTTCGAACTTTTCCCGCCAGCTATATTTATTCGCCTGATCCTTAAAGCTGTATCCGTTCTGCCAGGCGGTATAAAGCGACCAGCACATGAAAAGCGTTGTCAGAAGCAAACCCGGTAGCAGACCAGCTAGGAAAAGACGGCCGATAGATGTTTCGGTCGCAATTCCGTAAACGATCATGGTGATCGAAGGTGGAATTAAAATACCAAGCGTGCCGCCTGCGGCGATTGATCCCGTCGCAAGACCATCAGGATAACCGCGCTTGCGCATTTCTGGGATACCCATTTTACCAATGGCAGCACAGGTTGCAGGGGACGATCCACTGAGAGCGGCAAATATAGAACATGCCCCAATATTAGAAATAATGAGACCACCGGGAACACGGTGCAACCAACGGTCCAATGCGGCGTAGAGATCCTTACCCGCGGGCGATGAAGCAACAGCTGCGCCCATCACGATAAACATCGGGATTGAAACTAACGCAAACTCAGCAAGACCGGAAAAGAAAGTTTCGGCCACAACATCAAGGGAATCAAGGTCTTCAAACGCAAACAAAAACCCAATAGCCACGAGACCGAGGCCAAAGGCAACGGGAATGCCGGATGAGAGAACGAGGATAGTAGCTAGAGCGACCAAGAGGCCAATAAATAATGGATCCATGGTTATTCTCCTTCAAACGCACTGTGAGAGTCCATGGCAAATGGCATATCCCGGCCATTGAGTAACGCCAGGATGTCTGCCACGTATTGTAACGACAACAAACCGACACCGAGAGGAAGCGACAGATAAGGGATCCAGAGTGGCAGTTCCCAAATAGTGTCCGTGACCCAGCCACCGTGCAGAGCTTCGGCAAACATTTCATAGCCCTTCCAAGCCAGTAGAGCTGTAAAGACTAAACCTCCAATACTTGCAAGAAGAGCGAGAACTTTCCGGGCGGGAAGACTCAAATAGTGCGGAAGAAGATCAACATTTACATGCCCCTTGATCAAAAGCACATAAGGGCTTCCGATGAGGGTCGCAGCGACCAGGGCAAAAGTGACGTAATCCGTTTGCCAGACCGTTGATTCTTGAAGGAAATAACGCAGCACTACCATTTGACAGACAACAACAATTGCAGAGGCAATCAAAAGAGAAGCGAATACACCACAAACACGCGAAAGCAGGCGTACAATATTAATGAAAAAATTCATGTTGTTCTAACCAGATAAGAGCTGAAATGAACAAATAAACCTAAAGAAAATGCCCCGCCATCAATCTTTTAAAAGACGTCAGGCTGGGCAATTCAATTTCAGTTATTCGACGGCAAGAGCTTTGTTAATCAACTCTTCTCCACCATTCACTTTTTCAGCAAAAGACTTGTAGGAAGTCTCTTTGGCAATTGCCAACCAAGCGGCTGCCTGATCATTGCTCATGGTAACAACTTCCACACCAGCGCCTTCATAGGCTTCAACAAGTTTGTTATCGAGGCCCTTGGCTGCATCAAGGAAGAAATCTTCCGACTTTTTACCAGCAGCCATCAATGCAGCTTGTTGTTCAGCGTTGAGCTTGTTCCAGCTCTTTTTAGACATAAGCAAAGGTTCGTACATAAACCAAAGTGCATTATCACCAGGAGCTGTTAGGCACTTAACCTGTTCATAAATCCGATAAGACACAAAGCTACCAGAAGATGTATTCGCGGCATCCAAAACGCCCGTTTGCATAGCGGAATAAATCTCTGAACTTGGCATGGAAGCAATGGAAGCCCCCGCCCCAACCAACATCTGCTCAAACGACTTACCTGCTGCACGGGTAACCTGCCCCTTCATAGTATCTGGACCAAGAATACACTGTTTCTTGGATGCAAAACCACCCGCGAGCCATGCATCTGCAAGCACGACAACTCCCGCTTCATCGATGATCTTTTTAATATCATCCATAAAAGGGGATGTGTTCAAACGTTTTGCATGGTCGTGGTTTTTAACGAGACCCGGCATGTTCGTCGCGTTGAATTCCGGGTGACGACCTGCGGCGTAAGCAAGTGGGAAAGCAGAGATATCAAGCTGCCCCTTCACCATAGCACCCCACTGCTCTTTAGGTTTGAACAATGCTTTACCGGGGTAAACCTTGATGTCGAGGCCAACGTTTGCGGCATTTACTTCGCGGGCAATGATTTGCACCATTTCATCCCGCACATCACCTTTACCACCTGGCCACTGATGGGATGCCTTCAGACTTGCCGACATTGCTGTTTCGGCAAGAAATCCTCCGGTCATGACCATTCCACCAAGCATCAGCCCGAGAGCTTTTTTAGAAAACTTCATTGTATTCTCCCTGTTTAGGCACGATCGCACCCCAAATTAGGGAGCTTGGCCTTTTATTTTTATGACGACTCAATTTTATATTAAAACACAATAATCTCACTAAAGAATACAAGTCAATCTTTTTTGTATACAAGAATTACCTTTAAATATACATTACAATCTGTATTATGAATTTCATTCCTTGAGCTTTTAAGGGATAACTGCTTTTAAAAAGCAGCCAGGTTAAGAATAAAAGATGGGAGTCCAGAGTTTGCCAAATATGTCATCCCGTGATTTGAGAAGGCAGTTAGAACATGAAATCGTGCTCGGTGAGCTTACCCCTGGAACCCGCCTGGACGAAGTCGCCTTAACCGAACGTTTTGGCGTTTCGAGAACACCCGTGCGCGAAGCTCTTCAACAACTCAGTATGATGCAACTGGTGGAAATCCGTCCGCGCCGTGGGGCTTTTGTAAAAAAAATGAGCTTGCGGGAACTGGTCGATATGTTCGAAGTCATGGCTGAATTAGAAGGAGCCTGTGGTCGATTGGCCGCAGACCGCATGACCGATGATGAACGAGATACCTTGAGAGAGCTCCACTTGGCCTCCGAAATTATGGTTAAAGAACGCGATTACGATGGGTATTACCGTGCCAATGTTGCCTTTCATGAAGCCATCTACAAAGGCAGTCACAATGAATTCCTCAGCGAACAAACCAAGAATTTACGCAACCGCCTCACTCCCTATCGCCGATTGCAGCTGAGGCAAAGCAACCGCCTGACCAGTTCCTTTAATGAACACGGCGAAATAACCGAAGCCATAATAAGCGGTGACAAAACTTTGGCAGAACAACTCTTAAGCACCCACGTCACAGTGCAAAGAGGCTCTTTCAATGATTTTCTTGCCAGCTTGCCCATGGATTTAATCGATCAGTCCGCATGACGCCGATCTAATCGAATTCGACCCGATATCAACCCAGGTATTCAACATACTAATTTTGAGTTGGACTTGTTTATGTCTAAGAATGTTTACGCTCTTTTCCAATCCCGCTTTCCTAATGATTTGTCCCAGCCTTTCATTATGTCTCCTGATGGGGAAAACTTAAGTTACGGTGAGCTGGAAATTCAGACCTCAAAAATGGCCGGAGCACTTATATTTTTAGGCACAAAACCTGGCGCACGTGTCGCGGTACAAGTAGAGAAAACGGCCGAAGCCGTTGTACTGTACCTCGCATGTTTACGGATCGGCGCCATCTACCTCCCTTTGAATACGGCTTATACCGCTGAGGAATTAGATTATTTTCTAGGCGACGCCACTCCCCATATTATGGTTTGCAGCCCAGCTAATTTTGACAAACTCTCTGTCATTGCTGAAAAAAACTCTGTCACCCATCTGCTTACCCTAGGCCTAGATCAGTCTGGAAGTTTAATGGAAGCCTATAAAGTGGCTATCCCCGTCACTGAAATTGTTGATGTTACAGGTGATGCCATTGCTGCCTTTCTCTATACGTCCGGGACCACTGGGAGATCCAAAGGCGCGATGCTCACTCACGATAACCTAGCAAGTAACGCTCAGGTCCTTCATGAGTACTGGGGCTGGAGAGAAGGTGATATTCTCTTGCATGCTTTGCCTATTTTTCATGTTCACGGTCTCTTCGTTGCGATCAACTGTGTTCTTATGAACGGATCAGCGATGTGGTTTTTACCAAAATTCGATGCGCAAATCGTCATGGAACTCATCCCCAAAAGCACCGTTATGATGGGCGTGCCCACCTTTTACACTCGCCTCCTAGATCAAGAAGAATTCGGACACGATCTCTGTGAGAATATGCGATTGTTTATTTCAGGCTCCGCCCCTCTCCTCGAAGATACCTTTACCCAATTCGCGGATCGTACAGGCATGCCTATTCTAGAGCGTTACGGGATGACCGAAGCAGGCATGATCACATCCAACCCTCTTGATGGTGCCCGTATTGCAGGTACCGTTGGATACCCCCTCCCAGGAGTAGAAGCTCGGTTATCTCAGGATACAGAAAAAGGGGACGCCGGCGTTTTAGAAATTAAAGGTCCTAATGTTTTCAAAGGCTACTGGAACATGCCTGAGAAAACAGCTGAAGAGTTTACTGACGATGGTTTTTTCATTACTGGAGATATCGCAACCATTTCTGATGACAATCGTATTGCTATAGTTGGCCGCGCGAAAGACTTGATTATCAGCGGCGGCTACAACGTTTATCCTAAAGAGATCGAGTTGGTAATAGATGATATCGAGGGTGTAAAAGAGGCCGCGGTTATCGGCACCCATCACTCTGATTTTGGTGAAGCCGTCGTAGCTGTCGTTATTCAAGATGGCACAAAAGAGCTCCATGAAGATGACATCAAGTCCGGATTAAAAGATAAGCTTGCCCGGTTTAAGCAACCAAAGGCCGTTATCTTTATTGATGAACTCCCCCGTAACACTATGGGCAAGGTTCAAAAAAATATCCTCAGGCAAGAGTACAATCATCTCTTTGAGAAGTAGTGACATTCTTGAGCATGTAAACGAGAGCCTTATTTGAACCAGAGGTTCATATTAGGCCGCAAGACACAGTAATTTCATCCTATTGGATAGGAGCTCACTTATGGCTGAAACAACAATTCCCTCTGGCCAGCCTTCAGAACAACCCTCTGTTTTGGGCTTATCCCAAATATCTGGTACTTGGCGCGATATAGCCCAAAGTGCTGCGCGGACGCTCGGTTTGGGAAAATTGACCCATTCAGTCCCTTCCCACAACAATATGAAACAACTCATGAATAGCTGTATCAATGGCCCGGGTGGTGACGTCTCTCAACGTATGCGAACAGCAGACTTGGGTCGGAGCTATCTAGAGCTCGACACACAAAGTCGACAGGACTTTTTAACCTGCCTAGCCAAAGACTTTTCTCCTGACGAACAAAGCCTACGGCATTCTGTAGATAATTACCTCTCGGCAGCTTCCGATGCTGAACGTGCTGTTGCAGCTGATAAACTCCGCCAATCATCTACACCAGAGCGCCTTAAACTGCTCACTCAGTTCAATGCTTTACCCAATGGGATAAAGTTTCTGGTCGACATGAGAACGGATTTACTTGCCTTTAAGGGAAAAGATCCCTTCCTTCAAGCCCTAGATAGTGACCTACAGCAGCTCTTAAGCTCTTGGTTCGACATTGGCTTCCTAGACTTTGTAGAAATGACCTGGCGCACTCCAGCGGCTCTTTTAGAAAAACTCATCACTTATGAGGCCGTTCACCAGATCACATCTTGGGGCGACATGAGAAACCGCCTTGATTCTGATCGGCGGTGTTACGCCCTCTTCCATCCTAGAATGCCCGATGAACCCCTAGCCTTTGTCGAAGTGGCGCTCGTCGAGGGTCTCGCCGATAACGTTCAAGACATCTTAGATGTCTCAGCACCTCTCGGAGATCCAAGGGATGCCGATACCGCCATATTCTACTCAATAACAAATACCCAAACTGGGCTGAGGGGCATTAGCTTTGGCGAGCATCTGATCAAGAAAGTGGTCCCACACCTTTCAAAAGAGCTTCCCCGAATTCAAAATTTCTCAACCCTTTCTCCCGTGCCCGGTTTCAAGTGTTGGCTTGATAATCTGGACAGTGTAGCTTTTGAAAATGCTGTCACCCGGGAAGAACTGAAAGCACTACAGCAAAGAACGGACCTTGAAGAAGCCAAGGAGGCTATTCTTTCTTGCACTGATCAAGACAAATGGCTTGAGAACGCAGAACTTGCTGAGCTTCTTCGTGGTCCGTTGCTCAGGCTCAGTGCGGCTTACTTCCTTGAAAAAGATTCCAGAGGTCGCGCCCTTGATCCCGTCGCCCGCTTCCATTTAAAAAATGGCGCAGAGTTACACCAGATTAACTGGATGGGTGACACATCTGATAAAGGTATTTCTCAGGCAGCCGGCATCATGGTGAACTATAAATATGACCTCGCCAATATTGAGAAAAACCACGAGCAGTTTATGAACGATGGTATCGTCGCCATAAGCTCTCAGGTAAAAGGATACCTGAAGCAGTTACGGAGCAATTCTGGAACAAAAGGCCCCTTGCAACGATTACGTAAGACCATGGCAGGTTAGAAACTGACCTGTTAAAAACATGATTAAAGAAAAAAGTCCAAATTATAATTCTGAACCAGTATGTTAGCTCCACAGTATCCCTAAAGTCAGCTATGGATATTATTCACAACGCGGCGAGCAGATAACCCTGCTCCTTTTTGCCACGCAGGTAGATGACTTAGATGCTCTCCTGCAAAAAATGCCCGTTCAAGTAAACCTCTTCGTGTTATAAAAGCAGATCTCATCTTCATTTCTTTTATTCAATATATTATTCCAAATATTTTCATAATCCTGTATGTTGTTGTGTTGAAAATTACCTAGTTATCCTTACGGTTTGCTTATATGTCCAAAAATGGGGGGATGTACCAAAATAGTCTGGAGGTAATATGCGTACTCTACAAAAAAACAAATATTCGAGGATACTTGTATCTATAGCGGTATTCTTTACCTTTATTTTTATCGTTGGCTGTCAAACGACAGGAAGAGGGTCACAGAGTTCGAGTACTCGCACCCTAACATCACTAGAAAACACACCACTCGAAGCAAAAACCGTCGCGACGGCACTTTTAATGCGGCTTCACGGTGAAAAAGAAATTTCTATTGAAGAAAAAGTATCTGTGAAGAATGCAGGCGTTTTTCCAGCTGTAAAGGTTGGTCAATTAGATAGTTGGTACCTGTACGGACTTGAGTTCTATGAGGTAACCCCTCCAGAAAAAATAGGTGGCGCAACTTATGTGAACGGGGCTGCTTATCTCCGCGATGATCTGGATCGCGGTATGAAGGTTGCGTTCTTTGGTGACATTGTCAAAACCACTGATGGATATGAATTGAAATCAGGGCACTGGCAACAAGTCTCTCCTTCAAACCCTCGTACAGAGCTTTATATCGTGCCCCTGGCTAAGATGAGCGATTTCGGAAATAGCGATTTAAATTATAGATCGCTCCATAAATTTGCCCAGGCCAATGCCATACCCGTGAAGGGACCAAGCGCTATAGATACTGAAGCAACTGACTATGCAATTTTTGTTATTGTAAAAGATCAATTGTTACCTGACAGCCAATTTGCCGTTAAGATATCTGATGTTCGTAGGGGCACAGATGGTTTTAGCGATTTGACTTCATACCATGTTTTTGAAGATGGCTGGGCTACCGCTATTGTTAAAGGTCATTTTGCCTTTAATCAAGAAAAGGCTTTCTGGATAAAAGCCCTATATACCCTAGAAGACGGAGATACACGTGTCGTAGGGTTATACAGTACAAGTCCACAGCCAATGCCCTCAAGCTAATGGCATCGTCTCGTTAAAATAACCAATGAAACCCCTTTCTAAACATTATTTTCACTAGGAGACTAATATGTTGAAATCCTATAAAACGTATCTCGTCCCCATGCTAGTAACCCTATTTGCTTTTTCCTCTCAATCCTTAGCCAGTAGCGGTGGTGGTGGAGGTAATGGGGGGGATAATGATGGTAGGTTTACCAAAAAGCCAAAAGTGGTTGTTGATGCAAGTGCAAAGCCTAAGAAAGTAGGTGTCATCAATACCGCTGCAAGCAGTTATTGGGCAGGTGGATTGACCATATTAATATTTGGAAATCCTCAAGGCCCACTTCTAAATGACGAAGAAATATCTGGCCTAAATTCATCAAAGACAGGCCTTACTAATTGGATTAATTCAAACAAAAGTAATGGCGAAGGCTTACCTGAAAGCGTTATCCCAGAGCTGACACCTATTATCGTCCTTGGCAGCGGTGCTGGTCCAAGTGGTGGAAAGCAAAGACGCATTGATGATGCCATAAAAAGAGCAAAGACCGACGAAGATTTCCGGAATGAAGTCAAAGAAATGGCCACTACAACAGATAACGCAGAATACAAAGCAGTCTGGGACGCTTTAAATAGTGGCACCAAGGCCGAGGAAGAAGCTATTCAAGAAAAAAACCAAGTAAAAGAGGCCGTAGATGCCGCAAAGAAAAACCCGATCGCAAACAAATTTCTGCAGGAATTTGGCAACAGCAAAGTGAAAGGAAAATTGGCCAAAGAAAATTATAAAAACCCTAAAATTGGTTTAGACTTAACAAACAACTAAGTAGTTAAACCACAGCCAATGTAACTCGTCCCCCGGAGGGGTATTAGCGTTCCTTTACACGTATAAGACCTCTTCGGAGTTGAATAATAATTATCCAAATAATTTTGAAGATCAGAATTACTTCAATATCGAATTTCTTTCTATAATGTGAAATAATACATTTCAGGTATTTTCCTATCGCGGTTGTCTGTCGTGATTGTTCACAATACTCCATCGCTAATTCTGAAGCATCCCGTGCTGACTTTTGATCGACATTGATAATCCACTATCCAACCATGTTATAGAGGCGGCGGATCTATTGCATGGAGTAAATGTAAATAATTTTACTTTTTATTCTTCCCTTACTTTCAAGTGAGTTACAATTCATAACTAATCTCATACATAAAGAGATTCTAACCCTTTAAACAAAGATCTTCTATCCTCTAAACACTTCCCTAGGAATAATCGACATTCCCGTACCCGAGCAGTATGGCGAAGATCTACATGACTGAGTATCCAAACTCCCCAGCTTGAAGGAGGAATTTCAATATCAATCCTCCGCACCTCTTCATCAGCAATAGTGTCCGGCAAATAACAAGGCATTTTAGCGATCCCCAGACCTGCTTTTACAGCTGTATACATGCTATATAAATCATCCACTCGAAGTGCAATTTCTGCCTTCGGAAAGTGATCCTGCGCCCAGGTCGGGAAAGCGGTTTCATCACCCCATACGATAATAGGTACTTCCGGCGTCACTTTAAGGTGTCTGCTCTGATAGAAACCATGCTGTATTTTTGTGATCTCTTTACCAATGAGATAATCAGGCGGACTTGGGGTTAATCTTATCGCCACATCAGCTTCTCTTGCCGCTAAGTTTTTCACACCCTTGGCCACAAATAAATTCAAGCGTATTTCCGGATGCAGTTCTTTGAACCGCGTTACCTCCCCCATGAGACAATAGTCGAGTATATCGTGGGGCATCGTTACGTTGATATCCCCCTGCAGTCGGCTATCCTGGCCAACTAAACCACGGGCTATGTCGTGGTTACGCGCTTCTATCTCTAGAGCAAACTCATAGATATTACTCGCGGCCTCCGTCATTTCATAACCCGTAGGAATACGGTCGAACAGACGCACACCGTTTTGTTCTTCCAACGCTTGAATTCGACGAGAAACCGTCGAGTGATTAACCCCAAGCTTTTTTGCTGCAGCAGTAATGTTCCCCGAACGAGCTACTTCGAGAAAATACTTTATGTCATCCCAATTTATCATTCGTGCATTTTTGCACAGATAATCCGCAAAAGTCGAGAATTATCAATCGAAAGGTTTCGCTCTACTTTAATCACAGACATTAAATTGAAAGGAAAGATTGATGATTACTTTATTCCACGGACAAGGCAGTTGTTCTCTAGCGGTTAAAGCCGCCCTCGCACTTACCGATGTTGACTATCAGGTAACAAAGGTGAACCTCGGCGAAGGCGAGCACCTTAGTGATGAGTTCAAGAAGATTAACCCGTTAGGCAAAGTGCCTGCCATTGAAGTCGGTGGTGAATTCCTAACCGAAGGTGCAGCGATACTGCTCCACCTTGCCGAACGCGCTCCCAACGCCAAGCTTCTACCTGAAGAAGGATCTATTGCCCGGGCTGAAGCTTATAAGTGGTTGATGTTTATGTATTCAAACGTTCACCCCCATTATGCCCGTGCTTTTGTTCCCGGGCGCTATAGTGACAATGAGGCAGACGTCAAAACCAAAGCAGAAGATGCGTTACACAATCTGTTTGCCATGATTGACGAACAACTGGATGATAATGATTTCATCAATGGTAAAGAATTAAGTCTGGCTGATCTATACCTGATGGTCTGCATCCACTGGGAAGGTGTTCTAAGTAAATCCATCACTGGAACCTACAAAAACATCGCGCGTTACAAACAACATATGTTTGAACAGCCCGTAATCGGTGAAATATACCGCACTGAATATGCCAACTAAGTAGTTCTAATTTATAAAAAGGAGCGAACGATAAGCTATCCACTTACTGTTCGCTCCCGCTTTTATACCCTACACACAAAAACTCCCTGGCCTTAAGCGGTAGAGGAAATTTCCTCTTCGTTGCCAAAGGCATAGATATCCATAGCCAAAACACCATAGGTCGTACTGGCGTGTATCCTTTTACCTCGTGCACCATCTTCAACAGCGGAACCCCCAGTACCCAAGGAACCATTGGCTCCTCTTCATCGTGCTGACCCATCATAAGCTCTCGTAAATTATGAGAGGCACTACCTGAGCCAATAATGAGCACCCCCTCTTCTCTGAGGCCAGACAGTGCCTGTCCCAATTCAAAGTGCCACTGAGGGCTCTGCCCCATGGAGATGGAAAGCTGTACAATCGGCACGTCAGCATTAGGATACATATGGACCAGGGGAACCCAACAACCGTGATCCATGCCTCTTGTCTCATCCATATCAGAGGCTATTCCAGCCTCAAGTAAAAGCTCCCCTACCCTTACCGCAATTTCAGATGATCCCCTGGCTGGATAACGAACTTCATATAACGCTGCTGGAAAACCGCCAAAATCATAAATGGTCTCAAGTCTTTCCCCACAAGCGATGGTGGGGCGTCTCTGATCAAAGTGAGCAGAGATTATTAAAATGGCTTTCGGCTTACCAAGCTTTTGCCCTAGGCTTGTTAAAAAGCGTGTTACCGCGCAGTCTTCCAATGCAAGTGTCGGGGCTCCGTGAGAGACAAAAAGGCTGGGATAGGATGCATGGTGATTTTCAGTCACTGATATCTCCGATACTAACTGATAGATCATAACCTAAAAATGGACTTAAGTGTCCTAAACAGCCTATTCTGGAGAGAAGCTTCTCTGGATTTTTGTAGACAGGGAATAAGCACCATCTCCAAGCAAGCCCATTGTAATTAGAGCAGCAAGCCAGAATACGGGGAACTCCCATCCTCCACCTTGATTGGAGAACAACCAACCGTTTGCACCGTGAACAAAGATTGTTGCCCCCAAAAGAACGGGTGTAAGAGCAACAGCGACTACCCGGGTTTTATACCCAAGTAACAGAGCAATTGCGCCGATGATTTCAGCAAAGATCACGATATAAGCCAGAAAGCTCGGTACCCCTACTGAATCAAAAAAACCTGCTGTGCCCGCTGGGGTAAAGACAAAGAGCTTAAGGCCTGCATGGGCCAGAAAAGCTATGGCAAGTGTCACTCTGAGCAACAGTGCTGCATAGGGCGCCGTTTTTTGGTCCAACATTAATTTCCTCCTTTAAGATCATGTACAAAGAGACAGAATTTGCCCCTACTGCTTTTTAACTTGTCCCAATAACGGGCTTCACCCGGTTATTTGTTGCGGGCCTAAAGGGAAAGTAGTTAGTATCCAAAAAGAAACAATCACTTAATAATGAACGTATTTAGTTCTTAAAAGGAACGTATATTGGATCGTTTTACCCTTATGGAAGCTTTTGCACAGGTCGTTGAAACCGGGTCCTTTATCGCTGCGGGTGAAACCCTCAATATTTCACGCCCCATGGTCAGTAAACAGGTACAACGCCTAGAAGATGAACTCGGGGTGCGTTTGCTCAATAGAACTACTCGGAGGGTTTCCCTGACAGAAGCCGGAAGATCGTTTTACATCCGTTGCCAAGAAATACTCCCTCAAGTTGACGAGGCAATAAGAGAGGTGAGTAATCTTCAGGTTCACCCGCAAGGTCTGCTCCGCATCAATGCCCCACACGCCTTTGGTAAACGACACCTTGCCCCAGCCATTGCAAATTATCAAAAATCATACCCAGATGTTTCTGTTGATCTCATACTGAACGACCGTGTGGTCAATTTGGTCGATGAAGGATATGACCTTGCGATAAGGATCGGTGTCCTCGCGGACTCAAGCCTCATTGCCCGCAAACTCGCCCCTTGTAAAATTCACCTCTGCGCTGCCCCAGGTTACCTGGCAGAAAATGGCTTCCCCGCCTTACCTAATGATCTCAAACAACATAATTGCCTGCAATATAGCTATTCGTCTTATGGGGATGAATGGAACTTTAGCAAAGGGGATAAAAAATACGCGGTTAAGGTTACAGGATCTCTGCACGCCAACTACGGAGAAGCCCTTGCATCTGCCGCAAGCGAGGGGCTTGGGCTCGTATTACTGCCCAGCTTTGTCTTGGAGCCCTATTTGAAAACCGGTGAACTTGAAATTGTCCTACCCGAATACAAAGTGGCGGATCTCGGTATCTTTGCCGTCTTTCCGCAAAACAGGCTCCTGCCCCCCAAGGTAAGAACTTTCGTCGACTTCCTAATCAAGCGCTTCGAGCCAGAACCTTATTGGGATAAGTCTGGATAAAAAAGCGAGGAGATCTCGCTCCTCGCCTTCAAATACAGAATCGTTAATTATGATGACTTCAGCTTTCGATATTCATCTGTTGGCATCCCTGCGATGCCCCAGTTTTCAAGATCTACTTCATCAATAACCACAAAGGTTGTTTGTGGATCTTTGTTCAAAACATTCTGAAGGAGATCAGTTACGCCTTTGATAAGTTGTGCTTTTTGTTCTTTGGTCACGCCTTCATTGGTGACTTTTATATTCACGAATGGCATTTAAAACTCCTTAGGGTCTAATCATTAAGTGTTGAGGTCGCATCAGAAATAACGGATGGATCCCTGAGGTCGAAATGGAATACTTTCGATATAATCTGCCAACGCCCATCTACAAGGATAAGTGACAGAAAATCGGTGAAAAATTTTTCTCCAATTGCACAATTCAGTGTTACAAAAGCTGTCTTTTTTCCGGCAAAGGATATCGATACGATTTTATCCTGTCGCATTTCCCCTCGGCTGGCGGGGGATTTCCTGCGAGCGACAATCGGGAAGTACTCTTCCATGCTCAGATACATCAGAGGATCTTCGGCCGCACAAACATAATGGGCTTTGGGGTGAAACACTTTTTCGAGGAGACTTACATCACTGTGATAGAGCCCATCGAAGTATAGACCCACTGCTTCTTCTACTGCTTGGTAAGCTAATGGCATATCTTATTTCCCTTGGGCAAAAGAATGAAAATAGTGCCCATTACAAATCAGTAAATTCGTAACGGGCACCTTTTGACCTACGCGTTGAGCAAACCCTCTGCACCAAGGGCTGCTTGTGTTTTTTCACGTGCTGCAACACGTCCGACAAACGCCGCCAAATTTGGTACTTTATCCAGGCTAACTCCCACAAAATTGGACCAATTTGTCACCACAAAGAGATAGGCATCAGCAACGCTAAAGGTATCACCCAAAAGGTAATCGCGACCATCGGACAGAATTTTTTCAAAATGAGCCAATTTTTTGGCAACATTTTCTTCGACTGCCGGACGGGCATCACCCTCGGCTTTTCCAGAGAAGAATGGACCAAAAGCTTTGTGGAGTTCCGAAGAAATAAAATTTAGATGTTCTTGTAAGCGTGCGCGCTCCAATGATCCACCAGCTGGGGCCAAACCAAGTTCAGGCTTAAGATCAGCAAGGTACTGGAGAATTGCGGCACCTTCAGTCAGGATCTCGCCATCAGCCAGTTTCAAGGCAGGTACATAACCATTTGGGTTAACAAGAGAGAAGTCTTCACCACTGGCCGTTTTTTGAGCGGCAGTATCAACCTGCTCTATTTCGAAATCATTTCCCAACTCATGAAGAACAATGTGAGAAGCAAGAGAACAAGCGCCGGCTTTATAATAAAGTTTAACTGGTTGTGACATGAGAGAAGACCTCTTTGTTTCGTTGTTGATGACAACAGAGGTAAGAATGAAGGTTACTTTTGTAAACCACGTTTACTTATGTTACTTAATTATAAAGTTTCCATATGGTAACCGAGTTTCCATTTGGTAACTCGTTGATATACATTATTTAATAGTTTATATAGATATTTATAAAGAAACAGGAAAACCTTTGTTATGGCCCTAAAAGTCAGAAAAAACCAAAGTGGCGACGTTCCCTATAACTGCCCTTTGAGTGAATGCATGGCAATATTAGGTGGGGCCTGGACCACAAATTTAATATGGTTTCTCTCCGGCGGACCAAGGCGGTTTAGCGAATTAAAACACGACCTAAAGGGTATCTCTGCAAAAATGCTGGCGACACGCCTTAAAGAGCTGGAAGCAAAGCGTATCATCCACCGTGAAGTTCTGCCAACCTCCCCGCCTTCAGTTGAGTATAATCTTACCGAACTTGGGACAGAGCTAATCCCCGCCATCAACGCCATCGTTGAAGTTGGTCACAAGGTGAAAATATGGAACGGAAAAACATAAGCGGGCGTGATCAAAGCTCCCCTGTACAAAACACCTTTTAGTTGATCTGATAAATAGCTTTGCCAAGTGTATTATTCCATGCCTGATGATCTTTGGTATGGGTAGAATATTGCCACCCAGCAATGCCACCAAATTGATCTCCGTATTCAGAATATAAAGGCCTAATAATCTGTTTAATCATATTCTCGGGAGTTAGGTGCCCGCTAAAGGCATCCGCTTTATATACGGGCTTACCAATAATTATCTTTTCACTGGGCCAAAACAACGGCCCGTCTTTTGAAACTAGTCCGCGATAGGATGTTGGATAGGGATCTTTAGACAGCCCGACCACCTTGCTATCAACAGGGCCATCTTGCCCCGGATTGTTATAATATTGTACAATAATCCAGTCTATACCCTCTCCTGCAGATCTTAAAATTTCCAGATAAGGTCCACCATGCCATTTTGGATTGAGATAGGGAGACTGAGGGGCGTGGCTAATTATGTATTTTTTCGAGGGCAATTGATCTCTTAATGCTTTTGTGAAATTTATTAAAAAAGCTTTCCCATCAGCAACACCAGACTTGCGTTCTTTATGAAGCATGGCGCTAGCCTCAAAATCGATATCTACACCATCAAGACCTTTGGCGCGAACGAAAGCTGATATCAAATCCGAGAGCTCTCCTTCCCGACCAATCAGGTGCTCATAATCCTTCGCTTTCGCCAAACCACCGCCAAATGAAATCAACACCTTTATGCCTTTGGCTTTCAAAAGCGCGACCGAATTCCACTGCTGCTCCATATTTTTGGGAGGAATGAGAACAATTGTACCACCACCATCTATTTCTGCCCCCAAAAAGGAAACAATAACATGGCTGTAATCCGCCTCAGCTATTTCAGACAAAGCCGATGCATCACTGTTGTAGTAAATAATAAAACGGGGTTGTGCGACAGCGATGGAGCTTGCCGAAATGGCGTAAAAAGACATCATAAACAATAAATAGATAAATAACCTTTTCAAGGTCAGAAACCTTTAAAAACCGTGTCGTGTGCATCTACTGCCGCAGCGGCTTTATCGGCGACTTTATTGATACTCCACCCAGGGACATAGATTTCAGAACCCAGGCCAAAACCCGAACACCCTGCTTGGACATATTTTTTGAACTCCGAGAGTTTCACCCCACCAACAGCATAAAGCGGCGTTCCTTCAGGAAGAAGAGCGCGCAAGGCTTTAAATCCATTAATACCAGCCATTGAGGCAGGGGTAACATTCAAACCATCTGCACCCGCAGCCAAGGCAGCAAAACACTCGCTCGGGGTAACAACGCCAGGCCAGGATAAAAGCCCCAACCCCTTGGTCAGAGATATTATTTCAGGATTACAATTTGGAGAGGAAATAAACTTACCCCCTAAAACTTTCAACCCATCCACATCAATTCGATTAAGCGCCATACCAGCACCGATGATGGCTTTGTCTCCCAGTGCTTGTGTTATCGCCGAGATAGATCCAAAAGGGTTTGGAGAGTTTAGAGGAATTTCAATTCGAGAAATACCCGATTCAACTAAAACCTCAACGACTTCAACGACTTGATCAACGTCAATACCATGAAAAGTTGCCACAATATTCCGGCGCTTCATGTTAAAAAATCCTATAACAATTTATCGATGATAAGCAACTAAGCCTCACAATACCATATCATAAACTACAATTTATGCGATATTCGTTAATGAAATAAACAATCTAAAATACCACTAAATGCATAGAATTTTTAGTAGGGAAAATAGTTTAAATTATGGAGACCAACAAAGGTTATTCTTTGTTCGCAATTTTGTCTATGGAGCGCTTTAACAAGATCACTCCCAGCATCGAACAAATCACAGAAGCACCGAAATAGTACATGCCCGGTTGGGATGTCGCATTCGCCATACCTGAAGACTTGGCAGAAATAACGATCATGCCCACGATAAAAACATCGAGCATGCTCCACTTACCAAGTAGATCGATCAACTTCACAGCCTTTTGTACGGATTTATGCTCTACGTTTCGTGCCCGCCAAATATAATCGGCAACAAAGATTTTAATCGTAGGGAAAACAACCGAAAACAACAGAATTACAAGAGCGAGAAGATATTCACCACTCCTTGCGAGCTCATCGATAGCACCCACGATGGAAATGAGATCTTCAAAAAGGAAAAATTTCTCAACCTTGAGGATCGGGATGGTCAATCCAGCAATCAGAGTTCCGATAGCAGTAAGTAACAGGATAGGGATCAGCCTTGATAGGCCTGTGGCGCGTTGAGCTAGGGAGTGTTCCGCACGCTTAAGCGTAAAGAAAAGCTGCCACCACTTGAGACTTTCATGTTCTGAAGACCAATACTTTTTGGCCTGTTTCAGAATATTGAAAGCCTTCACCGATGATTCCGGTTTTTGCCTGAACCTTTACGATCTCTTTGTTTAATCCGAATAGGCTCGAGCGCTGGTGTCGGTTCAGAAAGAAGAGAGATACGGCGAAAAATAGAGACGATCAGTGTAAATAACATAAAAAGTGAATTCCTAGTTTCTTTAACCTGCATCATATCTAAGGCGTAATCCTCTCTGGTTCAATCAATATTAACTAAATTATCTATTTTAACAGGCACCAGGTTTGAATAATCAATCAGATCATATATTTTTGGAAATAAACATGGTCTCTTCTGGTAATAAAAAGAGGACGGTAAATGAACCGTCCTCCCTTATATCATCTCAATCTGATAACATCAGATTTTAAAATGTGTCGCTTTAATTACTCCTCAGCGGGCACCCAAACATCTAGAGATTCATGCTTAAGTTTGCGACGCTCTGCAGAAGGTAATCCCCAGTTATGACCAAAGGCCGCTGATTCCCAAGATCCATACATTGGATTTGAAATCATGATCCACTTACTGCCCCACATATCTTCATATTTGTCGAGAACGGCTTTACGCTCATCGATGCTGCCTTTGTAATCATCAACGAAGTCGCTGAAATTATCACCAACCACCATTACAAGACGGTAATTTTCAGTAATATGCGCGCGACGTGGAGATTTCTTGGAAGAGTTCCAGGCTTCTTTTTCCTTGCGGAGAAGAACGGTATCTTCTGAAGTGTCCACAGGATAGCCATAAGCCTTCAAATTATTTCTGGTCGCTTCTTCCTGGGGTGCTTTACGGTTAGAAACATAAAAGACTTTCACGCCCTTTGATTCCGCATACTTGATAAAATCAAGTGAGCCCGGAACTGGTGTTGAGGTTTCTGAGCGTACAAATGGCACCCAGGTTTTTGAACCATAACTCTCATCATTGGCGACAAGCCAAGCTTCGTAGGCAGAATTATCGAGAACAGTCTCATCCACATCCAGCATGACTGCTGGTGGTTTGCCACTATAATTATCGCCCTGCTCGTTCGGTGCGCCAGTCCAGCTTTTATCAGCCAAGGCATCATCGAGTTTGATTTTAGCGAGTTCATACATCGCAATACTGTTGGCTTTGAACTCAACAGATTTTTGGGTCCAAAGCGTGGCATTCAAAATGTCGTTTTGAGGAGTAGAGATACAACCCGCTAATGTTCCCCCCATAAGAACAGTCAAAGCGGTTAGCTTTAGAGTACGCATCATGATCATTTTCCCTGTTATATTCTTACTATTTTCTGGATATTTTTTATTTGCTACATGACAGAATTGTTACACTTTAAATTTTTTTTGACTAAATGGTCAAGTATTCCCTGCTATAACTCTAAGCTCTACATAGTCTTTCTATGGGTATTAAAGACATGGTCGTATCCTGCCCCCGATTTCAAATTAGCTTAAATTAAGATAGTCTTTTTGCAGTTT
>OJFV01000157.1_pt1 | contig 29303 bp, 29 predicted proteins | sample 1594391 | NCBI WGS metagenome assembly OJFV01 (sample SAMN05416856, study PRJEB24817) | seawater metagenome | isolation source: Sea water | place: Canada:Atlantic | collected 2013-11
ACCAAAACATAAAGACAACTAACTTATAAATGAGTACACATTGGGGAGCAGGTCAGAAGCGATATAGGGTCACGCGTAATTGGAAAAAGACTGTTTTCACCAAAATGCCTTTGGTAAATTTCATTATAGTTACCATGAGTTTTAATTACTCGATAGGCCCACTGTTTGTCTAAACCAAGTGACAGTGCAAGACCTCCCCTAAGCCCGAGCAACTCCTGCACAGCCTGTTTTGTGCTCGTCGAGGCCACGATATCGATATTTTCAGAGCTTATATTTTCGATCTCAGCTTCAAGAAGAGCATGACCAAAAGCGCTCGTCACATTAATCCACTCTTGGTCACTTGCTAAGACACGAATTCCTAGTTTTGGTTTTGAAATCGTTGAATTAATTATTTCTGCTAACGGGAAAGCTAGTCGAATTTTTTGTTTAAATTGGAGGAGTTCTATCCGGGGTAGAGCAATTACTTTACAACTGTGATTTAAAACCACTTCTAACAATTGTTCCGGCGTGTCATAGCTGAGTACACTAAAGCTAATCTGTTGCTTTTGCCCAAACACAGCCAAACCTTGACTGTTTAATTTGTTATTCAACGTACATACACGCTTACCATTTAGTCGTTGGGGGGCTTTATCACCTTTTAAATTCAAAATCTTCATCCCGTTAATCAATAACGGAGCAGATAAAATTGTCTTTTGTATTTTTGTCGATCTATCAATACCCCCCAACATAACGAGATCGATCTTATTATTGGCTAAATAACTCGTGCTTTCACCACTAGGAATATGAATTATTTTGACCGCGCTTTTATCCCGAAAAAGCGCAACAGTTAGTGCCTGACAATACTCCCTCGCTGCATTTTCTAGAGGATTATTCTTGGATAAAAACGGAACAGACTGTTCAATGCCGCAACGTAAATACCCTCTATCTTCAACTTTATCTCGGATTGATCCAGCCAAACTTTGCTCTATAGATAAACAGAAAAATATGAACGAAAGACACATCTGCCCTATTCGAATAACGCTAAACAATCTTCCCCCCTCTAGATACGCTCTCTTTATTAGATAAATTTAACTATCTGAACACTAACAACCCATCCTATGTTTTGTATAGCTTCATAAAAAAATGGGTAACAAAAAAAAGCGGCTGCAATAAATACAGCCGCTTTTTAGTAACTATCGCGTCTTAAAATTAATGGGCCAGGATTTGGCTCAAGAATTTTTGTGTACGATCGGATTGAGGATTATTGAAGAACTCTTCAGGTACATTTTCTTCAATAATTTCACCTCCATCCATAAAGATCACTCTATCGGCAACCTTACGTGCGAAACCCATTTCGTGGGTCACGCAAATCATGGTCATACCTGTATGAGCGAGTTCGATCATTGTATCGAGAACTTCCGCAATCATTTCTGGATCAAGAGCCGAAGTTGGCTCATCAAACAGCATGATGCGTGGGTTCATGCAAAGTGAACGGGCAATCGCCACACGTTGTTGCTGACCACCGGAAAGCTGACCAGGATATTTAAGCGCCTGATCTGGAATTTTTACGCGTTCCAGGTAGTGCATTGCAATTTCTTCAGCTTCTTTCTTCGGCATCTTGCGAACCCAGATAGGAGCAAGCGTACAGTTTTCAAGAACTGTTAAATGTGGGAAGAGGTTAAAATGCTGAAAGCACATCCCCACTTCACGGCGGATCGCATCAATATGCTTGAGGTTACCAGTAAGCTCGATGTTATCAACAATGATATCACCTTGCTGGTGTTCCTCTAGACGATTGATACAACGGATCAAAGTGGATTTACCTGAGCCAGAAGGACCACAGATAACGATACGCTCACCACGTTGAACTGTTAGATTGATATCTTTAAGAACATGAAACTGGCCATACCATTTGTGAACACCGTTCAGCTGGATCGCCACCTCATCGGTTTTTTTCGAGGTATTGGTATTTGCATTACTCATAATACCAGGCTCCTTATCTTTTATGACCAGTGTGGAGTTTATTCTCAAGCCAGAGGCTATATCTCGACATCGAGAAACAGGAAATGAAGAACAATAACGCGATAAACACGTAAGTTTCCGGTGCAAGACCACGCCACTTAACATCAGCAACAGCCACCTGCCCAATTCCGATAAGATCGAAAAGACCGATGATAGATACAAGTGTTGTATCTTTGTACAGACCGATAAATGTGTTCACAATTCCAGGAATAACGATACGCAATGCCTGAGGAAGAATAATCAGACGCATGGACTGCCAATAACTAAGGCCCATTGCATCTGCACCTTCAAATTGCCCCTTCGGAATGGCTTGAAGACCACCACGAATAACCTCAGCCATATAAGCAGAGGAAAACAGAGCTACACCGATCAGAGCACGAAGAAGTTTATCGAAATTCACGCCTTCAGGCAGGAACAACGGCAACATATTCGAAGCCATGAAAAGAATGGTGATTAAAGGTACCCCACGAACAAATTCGATGAAACAAACACAAAGCGTTCTCACGATCGGCATATTGGATCGACGTCCAAGCGCCAATACGATACCGATAGGAAAAGAAGCGACAATCCCTGTAACACCAAGAACAAGAGTAAGTAACAAACCACCCCAGTCGGAACTATCCACTGTTTCCATGCCCAAACCACCGCTCAGTAAGAAGAATGCGATGAACGGGAATAGTGTAGAAAACAACAAGAACTTCCCACGATGTGGAATTTTATCAAACAGTACAGGTATAATTGCTAGAATCATTAGCACGAAAGTTAGGTTCGGACGCCAATATTCAGTTTTAGGATACAAGCCATACATAAACTGGTGGAAACGATCTCCAATAACAAGCCAGCAAGCGCCGCCTAATGTACAGTCTGCCTTGGTTTCACCAACGAATGTAGCGCCAGTTAAAGTCCAAAAAATAACTGTGGACAGTACATCGTAGAGAAAATAAAGAGTAATGATAGTCAAAATTGTATTTCCAATTGAGGAAAACAATCTCTTTTTAAACCATGCAATCAGGCCCGCCTCTCCCAAAGGAGCAGGAAGGTCTGGATGCTCACCAGGAGCATATTGTTGTTCAGTTAAACTCATCTGCTCCTCCTATCTTTCAACCAAGCGAACGCGGTTATTATACCAGTTCATAAACGAAGAAATCACCAGACTAATGGTAAGGTAAACCAGCATTGTAATGAAGATAACCTCAATGGCCTGACCCGTTTGATTCAATGTCACGCCGCCAAAAGACTGCACAATATCTGGATACCCGATAGCAACAGCCAGCGAGGAGTTTTTTGTTAAGTTCAGATATTGGCTCGTCATCGGAGGAATAATCACCCGAAGAGCCTGTGGTAATACAACTAGACGCATCGTCCAACTCGGACGCAGACCAAGAGCTTCAGAAGCTTCAGTTTGACCGTGTGAAACCGATTGAATTCCAGCACGAACCGTTTCCGAAATAAAGGCCGCAGTATACAAACTTAGCGCAAACCATAGAGCTGTAAACTCAGGTTTGATAGTCATACCACCTTTAAAATTAAACCCCTTAAGCTCTGCATAAGCAAAATCAAGTGGAAATCCCATAGCAGCAAATGCCAATATAGGTAATCCAAGAATCATTGCAGTATTAATTAAAAATACAGGGTAGATTTTACCAGTTGCGTCCTGTGTCTTATGTGCCCATTTAGCAAAGATAAAACTGGCGACGAGCCCGATAATCAAAGCAATTGGAACCCACATAAAGCCATCACTCGGTAATGGCTCTGGAAGGATAAGACCGCGTTGATTTAGAAAAAACGTGTCATTAAAAAATGACATGCTCTGTTTAACAGAAGGCAATCCAAGGAAAATTGCATACCATAAGAGAATTTGCAGTAACAGTGGAACATTACGCGTCATCTCGACGTAACAATAGACAACTCTGCTCACCAACCAGTTAGGTGATAGGCGCAGTACGCCTAGAAAAACACCTAGGATTGTTGCAGCAATAATTCCCAGTGCGGAAACCAAAAGTGTATTGAATAGACCAACAAGAAACACGCGACCGTGAGAGTGTTGCGCGGTATATTCAATAAAAGGGGAAATGGCGATGTCGTATCCAGCGGGAGCACTTAGAAAGTCAAAACCGGTTTGAATACCGCGTTTTTCAATGTTCTGTGCTGTATTGAAGACGATGAATACGATAAATGCGCCTAACAGGCCAACTACCAGTGCCTGATAGAAAAGCGATCTAAACCGCTGATCCGTAAAGAGCGAGGCTCCACCCGACCTACGGGCATTTTGTGCAGTTTCAGCCGACATACTGCCTCCTAATGCTTATTTTTATTAAAATTAAAGCCTGATAATCCAAGGTAGGGCCACCTAACAGGTAGCCCTACACAAAGATAAATCAGGCTTTAATGTCTCGACTTAGCGCATTGGAGGAGCGTAAAGCAGACCACCATCTTTCCACTGAGCGTTGATACCACGTTCAATGTTCAGAGTGTCCGTTAGGTTTGTTTTGAAAGACTCACCATAGTTACCAACGGTTTTAATTACGTTGTATGCCCACTTTGAATCAAGACCAAGCTGTTCGCCCATATTGCCTTCAACACCAAGAAGGCGAAGGATTTCTGGGTTATTAGAAGAAGTCATTTCATCAATGTTAGCAGAAGTAACACCGAGTTCTTCAGCAATAATCATCGTGTTAAGAGTCCAACGAGCGATGTCGCCCCACTGCTGGTCACCGTGACGTACGAGAGGACCGAGTGGCTCTTTAGAAATGATTTCTGGAAGAACTACTTGATCAGCAGGAACGGCAAGAACTGAACGTAGTGAGTACAGACCAGAAGCATCTGTTGTGTAAACGTCACAACGACCTTCGTCATATACTTTCGCGCCTTCTTCAGCTGTAGCGATTGGAACAGTTTCATATTTCATGCCTTGGGCACGGAAATAATCAGCAAGGTTCAGCTCAGTAGTTGTACCAGTTTGAACACAAACGGAAGCACCGTCTAGTTCAGTAGCACTGGTAACACCGAGGCTCTTGTTCACGAGGAAACCTTGACCATCGTAATAGTTCACACCGACGAATTCAAAGCCGAGGTTAACATCACGAGAGAAAGTCCAAGTAGTATTACGAGCAAGCATGTCAATTTCACCAGACTGAAGAACGGTGAAACGTTCTTTAGAAGTCGTTGGTGTAATCTTTACTTTCATAGGATCGCCGAAAACAGCTGCTGCAACTGCGCGACAAACATCTACATCAAGGCCTTCCCAAACGTTATCTGCGTTTGGATTAGCGAAACCTGGTAATGGTGTAGCAACACCACACTGTAGCTCGCCGCGTGCTTTGACGTCTTCAAGAGTGCCAGCCTGAGCTGCGGCGGTCATAACTGAAGCAGCTGCTGCTGCCACAAAAAGGACTTTTCCGAATTTCATTTTTTGTGTCTTCCCTGCTGTTTAACACGTTTATTGTTTGCTTAAGACGTCGCAAACAGGACATCCCGATTTTTTCTTCATCGGTAGACATTTTGTTCACCAACGCAATAAACATGTACTACCAGTAACCTATCGAAGCGGATCGGAAAACAGCATTTTTTACTTTGTTAGGGGACAATTCCGGATAGCTTTACATGAATTCAATAATTTCAATAGGTTACACATTTTTTAAAAATTGAAACTTTATAGATTTTTCATAATAAAATTCCAAAATCAGTCCCTCAAATTGGTTAATTTTTTAAATTTACTGGAAATTTGTCCTAACCGCGCCATGGTAATTTCACCAACAGAATCCTTATTTTATCGAAATTTTTATAGATTTTTCTCGCTAAGTGATTATTAACAGACATCGATTCTATGAGTTTTAAATGCTCTTCGTCGACTATCTCTTGCATAAGTGATTTTCAAAGCCGATGCTGCCATAACTTTTCCTCGTCACGTTCTAATAATGAGATGTTCATGTCCAAGAAAAACTATTCCCAAGAAACCAAGATAACTTACCTTGGGAGAAACCCCTCTGATAATCATGGTGTCGTTAATCCACCAGTATATCATGCGTCGACCATTCTTTTTAATTCTGTTGAAGAGATGGAAGCACGTTCGGCTGTGAAGTTTGATAAAGGCACGATCAATTATGGTCGCCAAGGAACACCTACAATTTTCTCACTGGAAAATGCAGCAGCAGAACTAGAGGGAGGCTATGGTGCATTTTGTGTATCTTCCGGACTTGGCGCTATCACGACTGCCATTCTCAGCTTTGTGGAATCTGGGGACCATATCCTTGTCACCGATTCTGTTTATGCGCCAACGCGTCTGTTTTGTAATGACGTATTGAAACGAATGGGCGTGGAAACAACTTATTACGACCCCTTAATAGGCAAAGACATTGAAACACTTATTAAACCGAACACACGGTTAGTGTTTACAGAGGCTCCAGGGTCGCACTCTTTTGAAATGCAAGACATCCCAGCTATATCAAAAGCAGCCCATAACAAAGGTGCGTTGGTTATCATGGATAATACGTGGGCAACGTCTCTTTATTGTAAATCATTTGATCTTGGTGTTGATGTATCTGTGCATGCTGGCACAAAGTATGTTGTTGGTCATTCAGATGCCATGCTCGGTTTAATTATCACAACCGAAGAATGTTATCATAAGGTCAAGCAAACCACCTTCCACTTGGGTCAATGCTCTGGTCCCGATGATGTATATCTTGCTCAACGCGGTTTAAGAACAATGGCTGTGCGATTAAAGCAACATCAACAAAGTGGGCTTCAAGTGGCAAAATGGTTACAAGCTCGCCCAGAAGTTTCCCGGGTTCTCCACCCTGCCCTGCCCGAAGATCCCGGCCATGAAATCTGGAAACGGGATATGACTGGGGCAACTGGCTTATTTAGCTTTATCCTGAACCCAACTCCCAAATCGGCAATTAATGCTATGGTAAATGATCTGGACCTCTATGGAATAGGCTATAGTTGGGGTGGATATGAAAGCCTTATACTCCCAAGTGACCCAAGTTCTATTCGAACTGCGACCAAGTGGGAAGCTGAAGGCCCTCTGATCAGACTTCACATTGGTCTTGAGGATCCTGATGATCTCATTCGAGATCTAGAGGCCGGATTTTCACGAATGTCAGGCGATTAAAGGTTCTTACGTTATGACCACAGACCCACTGTCTAATATAATCTCCACGATTAAATTTGATAACCAAGGCCTTGTACCAGCTATTGCCCAAGATAATGACAAGGGTGATGTGGTTATGATGGCCTGGATGAACGAAGCGTCTATCAGAGAAACACTTAAGAGTGGTCGGGTATGTTATTGGTCAAGATCCAGGAAGAGCCTTTGGAAAAAGGGCGAAACTTCAGGGCAGCATCAAGAACTTGTCGATTTCCTTATCGACTGTGATGGAGACACCGTTTTGTTACGCGTAAAACAACATGGTGTAGCCTGTCATACAGGGCGACGAAGTTGCTTTTACAGATCCGTACAACCAGATGGCTCTATAAAAGAGATTATGGATGTAGAAAAAGATCCTAGTGAATTATACAGCTCTTAAGTAAAAATCGAATATAATAGTGTATTCCAATGGCCTGGTTTAAAACCCAGGCCATTTTATATTGCCGAAATAATCAAATTTATATCCAGAAAAGCGATTATGTATCGCAAATTTTAGCAGAGCATTAACTCATTACCGTTATCTTTTGCATGCAATATGAAATTAGGCGGTAGGTTAATGAATAAAAATTCAGGTTCTGTAATCAGCGAAGAAGAAGCAGATAAAATTGCTGAAGGGGAAATGCACGATGAAGCAAGAGACGTTGCATCAAACCTTGAACTTACATTACAACAGGTACGTACAGGCGAATTAGACGGTAAGACTGCGGCTGAACGTTTAAGCCAAGACGCTTCGAATCTAAGGTTTAAAGCAAAATCAGTTAATATCCCTGGCTTAGCAGCGATTACTCACCGACTAGATGAATATTTAGGCGGATTAAATGACCTAGAAAAGCAGAATATTACTGATCTTCAAACATATAGTGATAAAATTTCTGCACTTCTCGACGGCGAGGCCATGCCGACAGAGACTATTGCCGAAGTCGTCCGGTCCATGCCGCACAAAAGTACGTTCAACGTTGAAGACATCGAAATCACCAATACAGAAGTTCTTTTGGTTATTCCGCAAAGAACCGCAGGGAAAGTCGTTGCGAGAGAGCTTGAGGCCTGCGGCTACAGGGTTACCTCCCTTACCGAACCTCTTGAAGCTATTACGATGATTCTGGAAACCAAGCCGGATTTAATCATCACTTCAATGGTAATGCCTAGACTTGGCGGAGCGGATCTTGCTTGCGCTTTAAAGGCAATGCCTTCCACAAGAAAAACGCATGTTGCAGTTCTTACAAGCTTGGCTTCGGATGACCCTGCTATGCAAGCTCTACCAATGAGTGTGGGAGTTATCCGCCGGGGCAAAACCTTTGGCGATGACCTTGCCGACGTTTTACAAAAATTTAATATTACCTAATTTGAAACTCACCATTGATCAATTTGAACCGCACGTTATTTATAGGGTATCGATACCCGCAATAATGTGCGGTTTTTTTTATGGAGAGTTAAACAATGTCAGATCAGGTACGCGCATCACACATCCTACTCATGTACGAAGGCTCCATGCGCTCTACAGCATCACGTAGCCAGGATGAAGCAAAAACTTTGATGTTGGATCTAAAAGAACAAATTGAAAATGGCACTGCTTTTGCTGATCTTGCAAAAGAGCATTCTGATTGCCCTTCCGGAAATGATGGTGGCGATCTTGGTCACTTTGGAAAAGGCATGATGGTTCCCGAATTTGAAGAGTCTGCATTTTCTATGGAACCAGGCCAAACAAGTGACATCGTCGAAACATCGTTTGGTTATCACCTCATCCAACGTACTGAGTAAGCGATTATTACGAGTTCATGTGTGATTATTGATTGCACAAATTGTCGATAGATCAGGGTTGTCATAAGGAGGATTCCATTGGTAGAAAATTCGACTGAACGTCGCCAGTTCCCTCGATACCGTCACGATTTAAAAGCGTTGATAAATCTTGACGAGACTTGGGACACGGCAGAATGCAGGGATATTTCTGGATGTGGAATCCGGTTTATCACAACCCAACGGCCAAATTTGAATAAGACAATTCAAATTCATATCGATAATCTAGGCCGATTTGAAGGTATTGTTCTTCGTTATGTTGAAGATGGTTTTGTCGTTCATTTGAACGCATCCACTTTCATCATGCAACAATTGGCAGATCAATTAGCTTGTGAACTTGTGGATAAATAACAAAAAAGCGGGGCTAAATATAGTCCCGCTTTTTTAAATCTGACTAATCTAAATTATCAATCGAATAACGCATCAATGTCATCTTGAGTAATGCCTTCATTTTCAGCAGTAGGCCCGTTCATTAATTGATCATCGCCTTCTCTTTCATCGTCAGCGCCAACAGGCAAGTCCATAAAAGCTTCCGCACCCCAGATATTAATCATAGATACAATCCGGTCTTCAATAAAACGGAGTGTATTTATGATTTTGGTCATTCTCTGACCCGTAATATCCTGAAAGTTAGAGGCTTCAAGAATTGTAATAACCTCGTTTGCAATCTTGTCACATGCCGTTTGCACATCTGTATCGTCATGTAAAAGACCAGATAATTCATTAACGGTTAGTTCAATTCGTTCATTTGCATCGAGAATATTATTGGTAGCAGTTTCCGTCGCCATAACAATAGCATCTAATTCGTTCGTGGACTGCGCAAACGAATCATCTACATCATCAGGATGTTTGATTTGCGCAATTTCTTTTTTTGTTTTCCCGATCATGCGCACCATTTGCGCGATTTCTACACGAACATCCTCAGCATCGTTATAATTTTTCTCTTCCTCTGACATTTCAGAAGAAGCCTGCCGTTGCATGGAATTCGATTGCTTTAGTGCCTTTATTTCAGATCTAAGTTCATTAATAGATTCAAACAACTGCATATTAGATACGGTCGCAGTTGGCGCTAATCCCCGACGCAGGCGGACCCCCCGTTCGGCTGAAAATTCTTTTTGTGACTCGATCTTACTCATTATTGGCTCCCAGATGACCCCCATATTTGCATACAAGCATACTCACCAATACTTAATGTTTTATTGAATATGTCGTTATTTTTACGAGAAAAATGGATTTTTTTTTGACCGGTTGAACAATTTTTTTAGCAAAGGCTTTAACGATTGGTTGAACATGGAAGGGTTTTGCCTCACCATAGATGTCCGATTCCGAGCAATATTGGAGATCGGCAAAAAGATTTTGAATACTATTTAATAACCAATAGACAGGGATTGGGCACTCAAATGAAGAAGCTGTTCCAGACGGCTGCTGCGTCAATAATTGCATTAACGGCCGCAGCCGCTCACGCCGAAGAAATCAAACCAGCCGTCGTATTTGATATGGGTGGCAAGTTTGATAAATCCTTTAACGAAGGTGTTTATAACGGCGTAGAAAAGTTCTCCAAAGAAACCGGTATTAAATACCGAGAATTCGAAGTAACAAACCCTTCACAACGCGAACAAGCTATTCGTAAAATGGCTCAACGTGGCGCAGATCCAATCGTCGGCGTTGGTTTTGCTCAAGGGCCTGCAATTGAAAAAGTTGCAAAAGAATACCCCAATATTCGTTTCACCATCATCGATTCTGTTGTCGATCTTCCGAACGTACAGTCTGTTGTATTTAAAGAGCATGAGGGCTCCTTCCTCGTTGGTGTTCTTGCTGCAATGGCATCCGAAAACCACAAAGTAGGTTTTATCGGCGGCATGGATATTCCGCTTATTCGTAAATTTGCCTGTGGTTATGCTCAAGGTGCAAAATTTGCGAACGCAAATGCCGAAGTTTATAGCAACATGACCGGTACGACACCTTCCGCTTGGAACGATCCGAGTAAAGGTTCTGAATTAGCAAAAAGCCAGTTTGACAAAGGTGCTGACGTTATCTTTGCTGCTGCCGGCGGTACAGGTATTGGTGTTTACCAAGCTGCAAAAGATTCTGGTAAATTGGCTATTGGTGTTGATTCAAACCAAAACCACATCCAACCAGGTACTATGCTGACGTCAATGACCAAAGGTGTTGATGTTGCAGCTTACAATGCTTTTAAATCAGCCATGGAAGGTACTTGGAAACCAGGACTTCACGCTCTCGGCCTAGCTGAAAACGGTGTTGACTGGGCATTAGACGATAACAACAAGTCACTTATTACTGACGCTATGAAAGCAAAAGTAAAAGCTGCTCGTGAAGGTATCGTTTCTGGTGCAATTTCTGTTCATGACTTTACCTCGGACAACTCCTGTCCTGCTCTTTAATTGAGACTGTCTTCAGAAATTTAAAATACTGTATTTAGGTTTTTTATGAGTATAAAAAGCATCACGACTGGTCAGTCTGACGCGGTGGGGGAGCAATCAGCTCCCCCACCTGCTATTGAACTAAAAGCCATCAGCAAAAGCTTTGGCCTTGTAAAAGCAAATCATAATGTGGATTTAAAAGTTCTCCCGGGAACGATCCACGGCATCATTGGTGAAAATGGTGCCGGGAAATCTACCTTGATGAGTATTCTCTATGGTTTCTATGAAGCTGATAGTGGAGATATTTTCATACATGGTCACAAAAAGACAATCCACTCCTCCAGAGATGCGATTTCTTTTGGTATTGGTATGGTTCACCAGCATTTTATGCTCGTAGAAACCTTTACAGTGCTTGAAAATGTCATGCTCGGGGCAGAAGGCGGTACACTTTTAAATGAGAGTAGTAAAACTGCCCGAGAAGAGCTGATAAAACTATCAAAAGAATATAGCTTATCTGTCGATCCTGACGCTTTAACAGGAGATCTTCCTGTTGGGCTACAACAACGCGTAGAAATTTTAAAGGCCCTGTATCGTGGCGCCGAGATTCTTATTCTCGACGAGCCCACAGGTGTGTTAACGCCTCAGGAAACAGATCAGCTCTTTAAAATATTGGATATACTCCGCAGCCGTGGTGTATCCATTATTCTGATCACTCATAAACTACAGGAAATCATGGCCATTACAGATCGCGTTTCCGTGATGCGTGCTGGCACTATGGTCTCTGAGCGAGAAACCGTTGCAACGTCCAAGAACGAGCTAGCCGAGCTTATGGTTGGACGTAAAGTCCTTCTCGAAGTTGATAAAACGGATGCCAATCCAGCTGAGATATTACTCGAGGCTACCGACTTAACCCATGAAGAAGGTGGCGTTGTCCTGCTCGATAGTGTTTCTCTCAATCTCCGTGCTGGTGAAATTGTTGGTATCGCCGGAGTTTCGGGGAACGGCCAAACTCAACTACTTGCTGCCCTCTCTGGCATTTGCCCTCTGCAAAAAGGGTCCATTCAAATTGGTGATGTTAAAATCACACCTAAAGCTCATTATTCACCAAAAGAATTCCGGGATATTGGCGTCGGTCACGTACCAGAAGATCGGCACCGTATGGGAATGGTGAACGCATTTGCCGCCAGAGAAACCGCGATTATGGGTTTTCACGAAGATCCCGCATTTAATGGTAAAATCCTTATGGATCAAAAGGCAATTGAGGAAAATTGCACCAGATTAATGCACGATTACGATGTTAGGCCTGAAGACCCTAGCCTAAAGTCTGCTAATTTTTCTGGAGGCAATCAACAAAAGCTCGTGCTTGCTAGAGAAATGGATCGTAATCCAAAAGTCCTGCTTGTTGGTCAGCCAACCCGCGGTGTCGACATCGGGGCAATTGAATTTATCCACAAAAACCTGATTAAAATGCGTGATGCAGGGTCAGCTATCCTCATTGTTTCTGTCGAACTTGAAGAGATCATGTCCTTGAGTGATCGTATTCTGGTCATGTTTGAAGGTCGAATCGTGGGTGAAGTTTCCGGTAAAGATGCCAATGCACAACAACTCGGGCTTTTGATGGGGAATGCTGGCAATCAAAAAGCCAATCTACCCCCTGATGAAAAGAATAAAGACATTAGTAACCGTAAAAATGATCATTCCGAGGAAGTTGCGGTATGAGTAGTCCCAGTAAAACATTACCTGCCTGGATTGATGTAGGTTTAATTCCTCTCATTAATATAACATTTGCCTTTATTGTATCTGGCTTGGTTATTTTCATCATTGGTGAAGATCCAATAGAAGCTGTTAAGCTATTGGTTTATGGCGCTTTTGGTAACGACTACAATCTCGGATATACCCTTTACTACACAACCAATTTTATCTTTACGGGGCTTGCCGTCGCGGTCGCCTTTCATGCCAGCTTGTTTAATATTGGTGGCGAAGGTCAGGCGTATATTGGGGGACTTGGTGTTGGTCTCCTTTGTTTAGCTCTGGATCAATACGTCCCTTTGTGGGTTATTCTGCCATTAGCAATTATCGTTTCCGGGTTATTCGGAGCAGCATGGGCTTATATTCCGGCTTATCTTCAGGCGTATCGCGGCAGCCATATTGTTATTACAACTATTATGTTTAACTTTATCGCTTATAGCTTGATAAATTATATACTAACAAACGTCCTAATCGAGCCAGGATCTGGATCACCAGAAAGCAGAGATTTGCTGGAGACCGCGCATATTCCAACATTTCAGGATGCTTTTGGTTGGTTTGGAATAAAAATCGAATATACACCTCTTAACCTTTCAATACTGTTAGCGCTTATTAGCAGTGTATTTGTCTGGCTATTCTTATGGCATACACGATGGGGTTATGCTGTGAGAATACTAGGATTTAATAATAATGCTGCTAACTACAGCGGTATTAACACCCGCCGTGTCATTGTCGGAACCATGTGTCTTTCAGGTGCCCTAGCCAGTTTTGTTGGTATCAATGAAATCATGGGTGTTCACCACCGACTTATTATGGATTTCCCCGCTGGTTATGGTTATACAGGTATTGCTGTCGCTCTTATGGGCCGTAATCATCCGATTGGAATTGTTATTGCCAGCCTATTATTTGGCGCCCTCTACCAAGGAGGTACTGAGCTTTCTTTTGAAATATCAACTATTCAAAAAGAAATGGTTTTAACCATTCAAGGGTTCGTCATTCTTTTCTGTGGTGCCTTGGCATATATGGCAAGGCCAACCATAGAGCGCTTCTTTTTCGCTTTGACCCCAAAAAATCAAACCGTAGCGGCGGAGTAAAATAATGGATGATACTCTACTTCTATTAATTTCTGCACTTGATTCTACACTCAGAGTTTCGACACCTCTCGTACTTTGTGCAATGGCAGGTATATTCTCTGAACGCTCTGGAATTATCGACATTAGCCTTGAAGGCAAACTACTCGCGGGTGCATTTGCGGCAGCTGCTGCTGCGGCTGTTAGCGGCTCTGCCTTTGTTGGTTTGGGTGCAGCTATCATGACTTCGGTTGTCATGGCTCTTCTTCATGGTTTTGCTTGTATCACCCACAGAGGAAATCAAGTCGTCAGTGGCCTTGCGATTAACATTCTGGCCTCAGGACTGACCGTGACGCTTGGCGTGGCTTGGTTCCATAAGGGCGGACAAACACCAACTTTGAGCGGTGATGCACGCTTTTCACCGATCACACTTCCGGGTGCAGAGACACTTGCCGATATTCCTCTGCTGGGTCAGATTTATAACGAACTCTTAAGCGGGCATAACCTCCTCGTATATGTTGCTTTTATTGCCGTTCCGATTACCTGGTGGATCCTCTACAAGACACGCTTTGGCCTACGCTTACGTGCGGTTGGTGAAAACCCACAAGCCGTTGATACCGCAGGTATTTCTGTTACCCTCCTCAGATATCGCGCCGTAATTTGCGCTGGTATTCTATGCGGTATAGCAGGTGCTTATCTTTCCACAGGTCAAAATGCAGCCTTTGGTAAAGAGATGTCTGCGGGTCAAGGCTATATTGCCCTTGCAGCAATGATCTTTGGTAAATGGAAACCCCTACCTGGACTTCTTGCCTGTTTACTATTTGGTTTCCTAGACGCCATGGCGGTCAGACTTCAAGGTGTGTCCCTGCCTGGAATAGGTGAAATTCCCGTACAGTTTATGCAGGCTCTGCCTTATATACTAACCGTCGTTTTACTGGCTGGATTTATTGGCAAAGCTGTCGCGCCGAAAGCAATTGGCAATCCGTACGTAAAAGAGAGATAGCATGGAACAATCTGAAATTATCTCCTTACTACAGGAGAACATGTCAAAAGCTTATGCGCCCTACTCCCAATTCCACGTAGGGTCCGTTATCATCTCAACCGAGGGGGAAACATATAGCGGATGCAATGTCGAGAATGCAGCATATCCTTTGGGCGTTTGTGCCGAAGCCGGAGCTATATCGTCAATGGTTCAAAACGGCAGCAAGGGCATAGCAGAGATTTATGTAATGGGCTCAGGCGAAGCCTTAGTCACCCCTTGTGGTGGTTGTCGTCAAAAAATTCGTGAATTTTCGACACCCGAAACAAAAATACATGTTTGTGGACCGGAAGGTTTACGACAGAGTTTTACAATAGAAGATCTTCTTCCTTTTTCATTTGGACCTAATAATTTGAAACATGACTAACTCAAAACAATCCACGGATATCACAGCTTCAGAACTTATCCGTGGCCGCCTTAAGGGCGTTATCCCAGAAGTAGCAATTATCCTTGGTTCTGGTTTAGGACCACTCGTCGAAGCTGTCGAAAATCCAATTACAATTTCATACAAAGATTTGCCCGGTTTTCCGCAACCCTCTGTCGAAGGGCATGCAGGATCACTCATTCTGGGACAAATCAACGGTACAGAAGTCCTTATTTTGCAAGGGCGCAGCCATTACTATGAAAATGGTAATGCCACCGGTATGTTAACCGTTATCGAGACCATTAAAGAGCTCGGGTGTTCCCAATTGCTCCTTACCAATGCTGCAGGTAGCCTTAACAAAGCTGCGGGTCCCGGAAGTATTATGCTCATCACTGATCATATTAACTATTCCGGTATGTCCCCTTTAATCGGCGCGCGCGGCAATGATCGGTTTGTCGATTTGACTGACGCTTACGATCCAGCAATGCGGGCTGAGCTAGCTAAAACGGCTAAAGACATTGGAATTGAACTGCATGAAGGTGTTTATATGTGGTTCTCCGGCCCGAACTTTGAAACGCCAGCTGAAATTCGAGCGGCTGCCATTTTAGGTGCCGATGCAGTCGGCATGTCAACTGTACCTGAGGTTATTTTGGCTCGACGGGCTGATATTAAAACAGCTGCCATGTCCATCATAACCAATTATGGTGCTGGAATGAGTGATACGGCCCTCACCCATGAGCAAACCATGCGTAATGCTAAAACGGCTGCCCAAGGCCTGATAACGTTGGTAAGCTGCTATCTTAAAGATCTGGATAACGCTAATGACTGATAAAGCAAAACTCGCTCTAAGCCTATTAGACCTAACAAGCCTGTCTGCAGATGATAGCGAAGTATCCATCCGCGAGCTGTGTTCAAAGGCCGTAACACCCTTTACTCCAGTAGCAGCAGTCTGCGTTTATCCTCCCTTTATCCCAGTTTGCAAAGATGCCCTTAAAGATAAGAGCGTGAATTTTGCTGCTGTTGCAAATTTCCCGACCGGAAACGAAGGTCTTGAAGCTGCCATCGCTCAAACAAAAAATATCGTTGAATTGGGCGGGACAGAAGTTGACGTCGTTGTCCCTTACCAAGCGTGGATAGCAGGCGATAAAAAGAGTGCGCCTGAATTGGTTCGGGCTTGTAAAGATATCTGTGGTGAAAAAGTTTCCCTGAAAGTTATTCTCGAAAGCGGCGCTTTTGAAGATCTCTCATCTCTTTATGAATTGAGTATCGCTGCCATAAATGCTGGGGCTGATTTTATCAAAACCTCAACAGGAAAGACGGACGTCTCAGCCACGCTTGAGGCCGCAGAAACCATGTTGAAGGCGATCAAAGACAGCGGTAAGCCCTGTGGATTTAAAGCATCTGGTGGTATCAGAACTCATGCACAAGCTGTTGAATATATGGACCTTGCCACAAATATCATGGGGCCTGACTGGGTGAATTCAAAGAACTTCCGTTTTGGCGCCAGTGGTCTTTTAAATGATCTCTTGAATGTTCTCGGTCATCAAAAACAGGTGGCAGACGAAGGCGGGTATTAATGTACCTTCCCCAAGAGATCATACGGAAAAAACGTGAAGGTCTGCCCCTGAATGAAAAGGAAATAACCTTTTTTGTTCAGGGCATTACCAACGGATCGATTAGTGAAGGGCAAATCGCGGCCCTCGCAATGGCCATATTCTTTCAAGGTATGTCCGAACCTGAAACTGTTGAGCTAACCCGTTCGATGACTTGTTCTGGTGATGTCATCGATTGGTCCGAGTTAAAAGATCTTGGTCCGGTACTCGACAAACATTCAACGGGTGGTGTTGGTGATAAACTAAGCTTAATGCTGGCACCAATAATCGCAGCCTGCGGCGGTTATGTTCCGATGATTTCAGGCCGAGGTCTTGGTCATACCGGCGGAACGTTGGATAAGCTTGATGCCATACCGGGATACCAAACCGTCGTTGATATTGATCGTTTCAAGCAAGTCACCCGCCAAGCGGGCTGTGCTATTATTGGGCAGACAGAAAACCTCGCACCAGCTGACAAACGTTTCTATGCCGTTAGGGACATTACTGCCACGGTAGAATCTATCTCCCTGATTACCGCATCGATACTTTCTAAGAAATTATCTGCTGGCCTACAGGGGCTTGTGATGGATGTCAAAGTCGGCAATGGCGCCTTTGCAAATAGCCCAGAGATGGCTGAAGAGCTCGCCCAGTCAATTGTTCGGGTCTCGAAAGGGGCAGGATTGCCAGCAACAGCCTTGATAACGGATATGAACCAGGTTTTAGGTACGACTGCCGGAAATAGCCTGGAGGTTCATGAAGCTCTACAGTTTCTCAAGTCTGAAAGACGTGATCCCCGTCTGGAAGAAGTTACCACGGCCCTTTGTGCTGAACTTTTGATTACGGGTGGTCTTGCGCAGAACGGACAAGAGGCTACGGATAAAATTCAACGCGTTTTGGATAATGGTAAAGCTTTGGATCTTTTTCAAAGAATGATATCGGGCCTTGGTGGTCCGTCAGATTTTTGTGATAAACCAACAAAGCATCTTCCTAAAGCACAAGTCGTATTAGATGTTTTTCTTCCTGAGGATGGCTATATTTCATCAGTAGAAACCCGTGCAATTGGCATGGCTGTTGTTTCTCTTGGCGGGGGGAGAAGTAAAGCAGGACAGACTTTGGATTATAGCGTTGGTTTTGATCATATCGTACCAATCGGGACTAAAATCGACAGCCATACCCCCGTCGCTCGTGTCCACGCCCGAGACCAAAAAGACGCTGAAATGGCCGCTGCACAATACAGAGCAGCACTGAGTGTCTCTCAAGATGAGCCCAAAGAAACAAAACCTATCTTAAAAAGAATTGTAAATTAAAATGTCTAGAGCCTTCATTTTATTATTAGATTCCTTTGGAATTGGTGGTGCGCCCGATGCAGAATCTTTTGGCGATAAAGGTGCAGACACGCTAGGTCATATCGCAAGAGAATGCGCACAAGGCAAAGCCGAAATCACGGGATTACGTAGTGGCAAATTAAATTTGCCGAACATGGAAGCTTTAGGCCTAGGTCTCGCTGCCAAAACAAGCACAGGAACCCTACCTTCTGGCTTCTCAGGAAATATTAAACCAACAGCGATCTTTGGGGCAGCAAGTGAAACCAGTAATGGCAAAGATACCCCAAGTGGCCACTGGGAAATAGCGGGTGTGCCCGTTAACTTCGACTGGGGGTATTTTCCCCACACAACACCCTGTTTTGGCGAGGATCTTGTTGCATCCATGGTAAAGCAAAGCCAGCTACCTGGTATACTTGCTAACTGCCATGCTTCTGGTACTGAAATCATTGCCCAATTTGGCGAAGAACATATGCAGACGGGCAAGCCCATTGTCTATACTTCTGCCGATAGTGTTATACAAATAGCCGCACACGAGGACAGCTTTGGCTTGGAGCGGTTACTCGATCTTTGTGTTAAAACCCGCGACCTAGTGGATGATTTAAATATCGGCCGTGTTATCGCGCGCCCTTTTACTGGCACGAATGCAAGCGACTTTATAAGAACCGGGAACAGGCGTGATTACAGTGTTCTCCCCCCTGCGCCAACATTACTGGATGGCGTAAAAGCTGCGGGGCGTGAAATGATCGCCATTGGCAAAATTGCTGATATCTATGCTCATCAGGGGCCAACTCAAGTCATCAAAGCATCCGGTCATGACGCACTTTTCGAAAAAACCATGGAACAAATCCATAACGCCCCAGCGGGCTCGTTAACTTTTACCAATTTCGTGGACTTTGACAGCCTCTACGGCCATCGTAGGGATGTTGCAGGTTATGCCGCAGCTCTCGAAGACTTTGATCTCAAATTACCGCAACTTATCGACGCGTTAAAACCGGGTGATCTTGTCATTTTAACCGCAGATCATGGCTGTGATCCGACTTGGCCTGGCACCGATCATACGCGTGAAAACATACCAGTGCTCGCCTTTGGCCCAAACATTCTGTCAAAAGATATTGGTCTTCGAAATTCCTTTGCTGATATCGGTCAAAGCATTGCAAAGCATCTAAATATCCCCGAGCTTAACGCCGGAATTTCTTTTATTTAACTCGCCTGTGAAGTGACTAACCTTTAGGGATACCTCAATGGTACTGAAAGCAGAATTACATAATCATCTTGAAGGGACCGCTTCTCCTGAATTGGTGAAACGTCTGGCAAGTCGAAATTCTATGTCGCTTCCCTCTGAGCTGTTCAATGATGATGAGACCTTCAAGTGGACGACCTTTCTCGAGTTTTTAAAAGCCTATGACCTTGCGAGTTCGGTTATTAAAACCCCTGAAGATTATCGGGATGTAACCTATCAATACTTAAAACAATGTGCCGGGCAAAACGCAATCTATGTCGAAGTCATGTCGTCGCCTGATCATGCCGCAATGGCGGGCATGAGTTATCAAGACCATCTGGATGGTATTGTACAAGGGATTGAGGATGCCCAAGCCTATTTTGATGTTGTGGGACGAATTATCGTTACTTGCGTTCGACATCTGGGACCAGAGAGATCCATAGAGGTTGCCAAACAGGTAGTTAATAACCCGCACCCCCTTGTCGTCGGGTTTGGTATGGGCGGCGATGAAAATGCTCATCACCTTTCGGATTTTTCCCCTGCATTTAACCTATGCCATGAGGCTGGACTATTGTGTAATGTTCACGCAGGCGAAATGGCGGGTCCAGAATCAGTACACGCGGCTTTAGATCATCTCCCCGTCAAAAGAATTGGTCACGGCGTCAGATCCATTGAAGATCCTGAGCTTATTCAACGGTTAATAGACCAAGACATTACCCTTGAGGTTTGTCCCGGAAGTAATATTGCATTGGGTGTCTACTCCAGTTTTGCAGATCATCCGTTTTTAAAGTTAAGAGAAGCTGGCTGTAAAGTTACCTTGAGTTCGGACGATCCGCCCTTCTTCCACACGTCAATTGGACACGAATACGACATCGCTTCGAAGCATTTCTCTCTTTCGGATGAGGAACTGACGGGAATTACAAGAACATCTCTCGAAAATGCCTTTGCCGACCAAAAAACCAAAGACAAATTGCTCGCACGCCTGTAAACACTCTAAATATTATCTATTCTCGACACTCTCGGGACACACACCCTTTAGGTAACGCATCGATCCAATGGCCAAGCTTTATTTCTACTACTCATCTATGAACGCAGGTAAGTCGACGGTACTTTTACAATCGAGTTACAATTATCAAGAGCGCGGCATGGGAACCTTACTTTTTACGGCGGCTTTGGATGATCGTTATGGCAAGGGTAAGATATCTTCACGTATTGGCCTGCAGGCAGAAGCTCTGATTTATTCTAGAGAAGATGATCTGTTTTCAATGGCCAAAACAGAATTATCTGAACGTAAAATAAATTGTGTCTTCGTTGATGAGGCTCAGTTTCTAACGAAAGGCCAAGTGTTCCAAATTAGTGAGATTGTCGACCAATTAAATATCCCAGTCCTCGCCTATGGCTTGAGAACGGATTTCCAAGGCAATCTTTTTGAAGGCAGTAAGCAATTATTGGCTTGGGCAGACGTGTTGCACGAACTCAAAACCATTTGTCATTGTGGAAGTAAGGCAACAATGGTTATGCGTGTTGATGAAAGCGGTGAAGCCATAAGGGAAGGATCACAAGTGGAAATTGGCGGCAATGATCGCTACGTTCCAGTTTGCAGGAAACATTTTAAAGTTGAAGTACTCGGTCTTGCGAAATAGATAGCCGATGAACCCAACCTATGTTCAGAGTTATCCTTCTTAATTCAAAATTCTAGTTATTTATTCAGCTATAGTTAACCTCTGATCAATAGTCTGTACCCTCATAACAGATTATACCTCTTCACCTTTTCGAAAAGGGGATGATGTTGGTTCTTTAAGGTTGGGGAATGGGAATGAGCGCAGTTGTTCAGGGCTCACTAGTAAAGTTTGGTCGTACGACAACTCTTTTATCACTAGCTGTCATTATATTCTTGCTCGGTGTGTTTTTTTTCACAATTTACAAGCTAGAAAGCTTTGCAATTCAACAGCAAGAACAATCCTTTAATGATCAGCAGTTATTACAAACTCGCATCACCCAGAAGGCTTTTCAAGCAACCCTGGATAACATCAAAAACTACACCCTTGAATTCTCACGATACCCAGCTCCACAGGTCCTCGCAGGCCGCTTGCAAAATGATCAGCTAGAGAGAGAACTTAGCAGAGCAACAACCTTTCACCCTTCTATTTTGGGTGTAAATATATTCGACAAAAATCAGGACATACTTACCAACACCCTAAGTCAAGATTCAGAAAATACTGAAGTCCAAAGCACCATAAATAAGTGGGTAAAACAAAACTGGATCGCATTAAATTCACCAGAAATAGAACTTATTGTCCCCCCCTTCTTTGTTACGGATAAAAGGCAGTTTTTTGCTCTCATCGTGCCCGTCCGTACAAAAAACATTCTCGGCGGGGTATTGGTTACTGTCGTAGATCTTGCTGTGTTGTCTAACGAATATATTGCTCCGATGCGGTCTGGAGAACACGGTGCAGGATATATGCTAAATGAGAGCGGGGTCATTCTTTACGATCATGAAACCGAAATCATTGGCAGAAGTGTTTTTGATGGATTACACAAAAATTATCCGGACGTACAACGCATTGATCAACTTTTGATTTCTCAACCCTCTGGCCAAGGAGAGTACCATTTTACGGTTACCAGACAGGATAAAAAAACGGTTTTAAGGAAACTAATTTCCTGGAATACAGCCCAAATTGATAACAAGTATTTTGCAATCGCCCTTTCTGCACCTGATACCGAGATTGTCGTTCCAATACAAGGGCTTAGGCAACAGGGAATTTTCATGGCTGTTGTACTTTCTTTCGGTCTGGTATTGGTAACTATCGTCGTATACAGAAATACAAATAAAACACTTATCCGCACGACCCAAAGACTTGAAGAGGAAGTAAGGCTACGAACAGAGACTCTCAATGAAGCCGAGAAAAGCTTTCGCAATACCGTTCAAAATGCGGGTATTGGTATCTATAGAACAACACCCGATGGAAATTTTCTAAGAGCAAACCCGTACCTCGTTCGCCTTAATAACTGTGCGAGCGAAGAAGAGCTCATTCAAATTGTCAATTCTAGACCTGATAACTGGTACCTAAAGCAAGATAGGCGAGATGAATTTAAACAAATTATGGAAGATCAAGGTTTTGTCGATGATTTTGTCTCTGAAATTGCGACCTATAAAACGGGTGAACACAAATGGATCAGTGAAACTGCCCGGGCTGTTAGAGGCGACAATAATGAAATTATATACTACGAAGGCACAACTCAGGATGTAACCCATCTGATTGCGGCTAAAGAATCCCAACAAAAAAGTGAAGCTAATCTCAGAGCACATATAACTGCGATGCCTGATCTTGGTATTATTTTTTCGTTGTCAGGCGATGTTCTGAATATTTATGGAGATCAAAAACTGCTGGCTCACCCACGGGAGAATATGATCGGCAAGTCCCTCCGCGAACTGGCAACAGGTGTAAATGCTGAAAATTGGTTACAGATCATAGAGACAACTGCGGAGACGGCGGAGGTCCAAAGTCATGAATATCACCTCACAATCAATAAAGTTTCAAGGTGGTTTGAGGCGCGCACTGCCCTTATCAAGGAGGCCAATAATATTCCAGCAAGGGTCGTGATTTTAATCAGAGACATCACTCAACGCCACTTGGATAAACAAGCAATGCTTGCTGCGTTGGAAAACGCAGATATTGCAAACAGATCTAAGACCGAATTTTTAGCAAACATGAGCCACGAACTTCGTACCCCTCTTAATGCAATTTTGGGGTACTCTGACATCATGATTCAAGAATTATTTGGTCCTGTCCAAAACGATAAATATCAGGAATATGTTTGCGATATCCATACAAGTGGCCAACATCTTCTTGATATAATAAATGATATTCTCGACCTCTCAAAAATCGAATCTGGTACTTATGTGCCCGAAGAAACGACTGTCGAATTGGCATCGATAATTGACGACACAAACCGGATTGTCAGTGGCTCTGCAGAAGCCAAAGGCATTGTTTACCAGGTTGGCGATATACCGAAGATATCTCTAATATGTGATTCCAGAGTTATAAAACAGATTTTAATTAACTTATTATCCAACGCGATCAAATTCACGCCTGGAGGGGGAAATGTTGAGTTAACCGCAACAAACAATGCGGAAGGTTTGACAATTACCGTCAAAGACACCGGCATAGGCATGAAAGCCACAGACATCCCCCGGGTTCTTGAGCCATTTGTTCGTGTTGGGACCAGCCAAACAACAGAAGAATCCGGCACCGGAATTGGCCTGTCGCTTACCAAGAAGTTTGTTGAGTTTCACCAAGGAACTCTCGAAATTAAGAGTGCTCTTAATGATGGAACTACGGTTATGGTTACGTTCCCCAAAAGCCGCATAGTTGCATCTTGAATATAACTGTTTAATTTGATCCTATATTCGAAGCTCCCGTCGGTTTCATTCGGTTTCATTCGGTTTCATTCCGGCCTGCTCCCATGAGATGACTTTATGAGTAAAAATACAGATGTTCTGATAATAGGCGGTGGTATTGCAGGAATTAGCGCTGCAGCGCGTATCGCCCCTCATGCCAAAGTAATTGTGCTGGAGCAAGAACAAGCTCTTGGATATCACTCCACAGGCCGTTCTGCCGCCATTTTTATAAGGAACTACGGTAACGAAGTATTACGCGCCTTAAATGCGGCCAGTGCAGGCGTTCTGGAAGAACCATACGGCATATCAGATCACTCGCTTTTATCGCTTCGTGGTGAATTAATGATCGCGACCGACGAAGAGATTCCTGAATATCAAGCCTATATGAAAGATGCCGTTGGCATTGACGAACTTACACCTTGCGAAGCTCTTGATCTCGTCCCTATTCTACGTCCCGATGGGTTTCAACGTGCTGCAATAGAGCGCAATGCCTATGACATCGATGTCGATCGTCTTTTGCAAGGCTTTGCCCGCTTGCTGCGATCCCATGACGGACAAATTGAAACCGGAGCCGAAGCATTAGAGATCACACACAAGGATCAGTGCTGGCATGTCAAAACGCCCGTAGGTGAATTCAGCGCACCGATCATTGTTAATGCAGCCGGTGCCTGGGCAGATGTCATAGCCAAACGTGCTGGCATCACCCCTGTCGGCCTTATTCCCATGCGACGATCCGCAGCTATTCTACCTGCTCCTCCAGGCCATGACGTTACTTCGTGGCCTCTTGTCGTATCAGCCTCAGAGGCCTGGTACATGAAACCAGAGGCGGGGAAACTAATGGTATCCCCCGCAGAAGAAATTCCCGTAGAACCTCATGATGCGTGGGTCGATGATATGATTTTAGCTGAAGGACTGGATCGTTTCGAAAAGGCCGTGACGATGCCGATCACCCGGGTTGAGCGCTCCTGGGCTGGATTGAGAAGTTTTGTCGCCGACCGCACACCCGTTGTTGGCTTTGCGCCAGAAGCAGACGGTTTTTTCTGGTTGGCAGGACAAGGGGGGTATGGTGTTCAAACTGCGCCAGCCCTTTCCCAACTTACCGCGGATTTGATCTTGGAGCGTACTCCACGGTTAACCTCTGAAATAGTGGCAGCTCTTGCTTCTGACCGTTCAAGTCTAGCAACATGATCTTAGTTTGAAAGTAAGTTGATGAGATTAAAAGTATCTACCATCACAAAAATCACATTACTGATATGTGTTTTCTTAGCTGTTAATACTGCCTTAGAGATCGAATATAATTACTCCAAAACATATGACATAGCTTATTTAAATAAACACTGTCCAAGAGTAGCCGATATGAATATATCAGATATAACTGCCAACATAATGTACGATGGAGTGATTGGTACCGCAGTTTATATTTTTGAGCAGATACCAGGACAAGCAACACACGGCGATTTCATTGCGGCAAGACGCAGTTCTTTTTCATCATTTTCATGCATTCCATCACTTGGCTGTATCATACCGCCAGAGATAACAAGTGAATGTCGAATAGGGAGTTAAATTCTGTTTGAAAACCGCTCAAACGCGGTTATGCGCTTAACGGGGATAAAGGTCGTTGAACTTTGATAGATATCAGTTTTGAGAAACTCTAATTCGGCTTCGTGTGCGTCTTCAGGGCAGTCGATATACCAAGCCTTTGGCTGCCCATTGGCACCATCGTTCCAACGGTATCCACGCGCTTTTAAGATATCTTTACTTTGAAACGGTGCCTGTTCGGCACATATTCTGAAAACGGGTTTTCTTGCGTTCTCTAAAAGAGCTTTTAAGGCACTCTCACCTGATCTGGGTAAGTTACGTGATAGAATTTCAAGGCCGGCGCGGCAGTCGGTCTCTGCCCGGTGCGCATCATAGAAGAAACCGTAATGAACCGCGATATACTCTAGTTTCGACCCAGCGATACCTTCCCGGCTCCACGGAATGTCTTTTTGAGAGCACCCCCAGGACTTTTTTTCAAAAACAGGCCAATTTATCTCAACGAACTTACGGTCAAAGCCAGCGTTGTGAGCAATCACAAGATCAACTTGCGAAACCATTTTTGAAACGACTTCGCCATCAATCTTTTGCCCCTCAACCATCTCATTGGTAATACCGGTTAATTCCGTAATCTCGGCAGATATCGGCTTCGAAGGCTCCTGTAGTTGATCAAATACAGGCCCAAGATCTAGAATTTGACCATAACGGGTAAACCGAAAAGGGATCATTGCCAACTCAATGACCTCATCCTGATCATGATTTAATCCTGTGGTCTCAACATCAATATAGAGCCCGTTACGGATATTAGCCGTGTCAGCTTGAATAGTTTGATATTGATTTTTCACCTGCAAACGCTGAAGAACACGAAAGTCTTCTGTTGCATCCAACTCTTGGGCTAATTGATTGTAACGATACATAAATTGATCTTTTTAGTTCAAGTACTCGATCAGCACGCCTTGATAAATGCAATAAGAACCCTTATTTACCATCATTGAAGACATCAAGACTAAATTTGATTATGACTGTCTACATACTTGAGAACTGTTTGTCAGCCAAATACTAACTTATAACCGTTCTCAAGAAATGTATTGATGAACAGCCTGAACACAGGCATTGTTGTGTGATCTCAATATATTAGCTTCCTTTGGTTTTGTGGTAATGAGTGAAGAAAATATAATATCGCAACCAATTTCCTTTCTCTCGGACAAGGCTTTGCCAAATCTTAAGCGGGGTTTTAAGTGGTGGGAACTTTCTGACGGTATCATCGGCACTGACCAGGAAACATCGGCTATTCTTGAGAATATACAAATATCGATAATCCAGCAGGAAGACAAAATCCCTCCCCTTATTCATGCGGGTATGACATCCGTGACCGCCCTTGTCTTTGGACAAAACTGGGCAAAAAATTGTAACGGATCAACCTTACCTGACGAAGAATTCGATCAAGCTGTCACCGAACAATATATAAGGGTTTTAACAGAAAATAAGCCTTTGGTTCATGAGATCATTGCTCCTTTATATCATCCCATAAAAGGCAATTGTCTGGTCAGCTATGAACGCTTGTTGTTGCCTTGTCGTTTTCGGGGTGGTGGAAATGTGATTGGGAGTGTGACGGGCTTGAAATCATTTTCTGTATTACCAAATATTCCAAATCAAGACGATCCATCCAAACCAGCCAATCGTTCGGATTGATCTCTCTCGGCTGTTCCGCCCAATGAGACCCAACGGGTTCACAATGAAAATACCCTTCTTTCAAGGCAAAACCAGACAGACATAATCTCTCGTCCATAAAGCCGTAAACGTAATCCGGCATCCATTTGAGAAGCGCTGTAGAAAGCGCAATGCGGGACATCAGACCTGCAATATTCAGCCGCGCGCAAGAACGATCCACCCAGACATCCCCATGAAACACCACCCGCCCCTTTATCCTTTGAGCAGCTGGACTAGAACTTTCTTTGAGCTTTCCCCCGTGGAGGCGTTTTAAATGTTGCTGCCAGTAGACCGCCAGGGTCGTCTCTCCAAGTTCAGAGAGCCGCATGACTTGCGTAGCAACAGTTTCGCCCTTTGTATTAACCCCCCGCACCCAAAACCCATTTCGAGGCATGATGTCATAATATTTGGAACTAAAGGGCTCAGAGATTTGTTTTCGGCCTTCAATAGAATGACAAACGCGTTCCAATTCTTGGAAATCCTCACTGATCTCTATTCCAACTCCCTTTCCCTCTAATTCCATTTCCAAGCTGGATATCAGCCGCGTCACGGCATGTATGACAGAAGCTTTATGCATTAGTTTCACCCCTATAAATTATCGTTCGAAAAGAAAATGGAACATATAGGGGGGGGATGAAGTTCTTGTTAGCCTAAATAATTTGGTTCGGGAATGTCACAGAAAGTAAAGTATGTAATTGTTTGTGTTTATGATGACAAAATGAATTCTCTGAACCTTTACCGCTAAACACTATAAAATTAACAATTCGTATATCGTTCTAGTGAAGTTGAAGAATGACGCAATGGTATTTGTGTTTGGGTGCATATTATCAGTATTTGCTCTTGAAATGCGTCTATTTACTCGCCAGAAAAAAGACTGTAACAATTATTTCCAGTCAATTAATCCATACTTTGCTAAAATTTGCTGTAACCGACCAGAAGCCCGCATTTCAATCAGTCCGGTAGAGAGAATATCGGCATACTTGTTAGATGAATTATGGTTCGGTGAAAAAGCGATGTAAATTTTTTGACTTTCCCCAATATTATCTCGACCTGCAAATCTTATTTTATCCAAATATCCGCCCGTTTTTGCTCTGTATAAAAAACTATTCATATTTGTCGGAATAACATCAATCCGTCCATTCAGCAGCATTTTGATGTTTGTCTCTATAGCCTTCTCGCCTGGCATAACGACAAAGTTCTCTGGATGAGATGTTCGGTATTCCTGCAGCCAGGGTCGGTAATTATAATCTTGGATTACGCCAAGTCTTACTTCTTTTAGAGAATCAATGCCATTGAAAATCCAAGTGCTATCAGCCTTTGTATAAAAAGATAGAGTACTAGCGCCTATTTCCTCTTTTGGGAAAATAAACCCGGGCGCTTCTGATTTAAAAGGGCCTAAGAGGGCATTGAAAGTACCTGCTTTAACTTCCATAATCGCACGGGTCCAAGGGCGGACACTGTATTTGACAGTATGTCCTTCGCCTTCAAAAATTTCACGTACAATATCAATTAAATAACCTTCGTCTTCAGACAAAGGCTCCGCGTTGAAAGGAGGCCAAAGGTCACCAACAAAGACGATTTCGTCTGCTTTAGCGTATGAAAAACTGAATAGGAGAATTAGCAGAAAAAAAAAGTTCATTTTTTTAACCATAAACCTATCGCCTCATCATTTTGGACAACCAGTTGCCATTTCTTCTTTGAGAAGAATACAGTTTATCAATAACCAAAACTTTAAATAATGATACTACTCTCTCTATTAAAAAATCCAATAGGTTGTAATTTTTTAGTCCCCATCGGAGCAAAAAAGTTGACGCATTTACATAGTGGAATACAAAATGTGCGGCTGTAAAAGTCGTTGCTCATTAGAACTAAACCACTACCGACGGATATCGGTAGGTTTACGTGAGGAGTGTAACTCCAGGTATTGCAGGATCACATCATCGGTTACATTGCCGCTTGTTGTTGAGAAGTATCC